>Ga0180017_100467_pt1 | contig 13450 bp, 9 predicted proteins | sample KR46_S_MetaG_FD_129674 | JGI IMG/M metagenome (GOLD analysis project Ga0180017, IMG submission 129674) | Groundwater microbial communities from the Olkiluoto Island deep subsurface site, Finland - KR46_S_MetaG | ecosystem: Environmental > Aquatic > Deep subsurface > Groundwater | place: Finland...
CAAGAGTCCTGCCGAGGCCTGGTTGACCTGCGAGGAATTGCCCGCCACTTCGCGGATGATTCCGTGGACCTGCTCCACAAACCTGTTGAACCACTCGGCCAGTTCCTGGGTCTCGGTGCCGGAGTTGTCCTTGAGGCGGGCGGTGAGGTCGCCCTCGCCCTGGGCGATGTCCTTGAGCATGCCGATCATGCGCTTCAGCGGGGTGATGATGGAGCGGATGAGGAAGATGGTCAGGGGCAGGACAAGAATGCCGAACCCCGCGCCGATGAAGGACAGGGCGATGGTCAGGGAACGGGCGGCGGCGCTTTCGAGGTCGGCGGCCACTGAGGCCTGGGCTTCGGCGATGTTGTCGATGTAGACCCCGGTGCCGATCCACAAGTCAGTGCCAGGGATCATGTTCGCATAGCTGACCTTTGGCTGGTCACCTTTGCCTGGCTTGTCAAAAATATACTCGACGAATCCACCGCCTTTTTTGGCCGTCTCGTGTAATTCGCGGATGAGGTACAGCCCATTGGGGTCCTTGAGATCCTTCAGGTCGGTGCCTTCAAGTGAGGGTTTCGGCGGCATGACCCTGTTGGTGGTTTCCTGGTAGACAAAGATATATCCTGATTGGTCTTCTTCAAAAATGATATCGTAGATGAGATTTTTGATGACCCTGATTTGTTCATCCTCGTCCCGGATATCCTTGATGCCCGCGGCAACACTTTTCGTGATCGCCTGGGTCAAGACCATGATCTTGTCTTTGGCCTCGTCGGTCATGATCACGCCCACGCGATCGATCATCTGATTTTTGGTGCCCGCCCCCTGAAAGACGAAAAATGCGACAACGGCACCGATGAAGACAAGCATTACACCAACCAGCAAAAGCAACCTGTTTCGGATTCCCAAGCGCATGCTCATAACGTCGCTCCCGGATAAATTTTTTGGGATTTGTCATACATTATCATCATTAAATAAATCGGCGCAAGGTTTTGTATGACAAATCGAAAGTGCAATATTTCACAGAGAGAAATCGTGTTTTATTGCAGGGTAGTGGATTCTTTTGTATGAATGGCTTTGGGGAGAAATTATCGGGGATTCTGATCGGGAGATGTCACAGCAGAAAGCTATCTACCCTTTGAAGATGTCAGGGGGTTTTCAACTAGCTGAAATAGATGAATTTCATGCGTGCCCTGACACGTCCCGCCTACGCGGGAATGTCAGGCTTTCTGGCGACTTTTTGCACCTAAGTTCATCAAGCGACCCGTTAGGGCGGACGTGGGTCGGGACAATGATCAGGACGCGTGGGTGTGCTTTCGCGAGTACATGGACTGGTCGGCTTTTTTGAGCAGGGTCGCGATATCCTCGGGCTGCTGCGGATTGAAGGCCGTACAGCCGTGGGTGAGGCCCATGACGTAGGGGATTTTTCCGGAGGCGTTGATGGCGTCGAGACGGGCGTGGACCTCGGCCCAGACCCGGCGTACCTCGTCCGGGCCGCAGCCCGGAAAGATCAGCACGAATTCGTCTCCGCCGATGCGATAGATCTCGTCGTCGGCGCGAACGGAGCAGCGGATGGCGGAAACCGCCTCCTTCAGGTAGGTGTCACCGTGGATATGTCCATAAGTGTCGTTGACCAGTTTGAGCTTGTCCACATCCACATAGCAGAGCATGAACTTCTCATTTTTTTCAAGAGCGGCCTTGATGAGCTGCGGCGCTTCGGATTCGAACGCGCCGCGGGTGCAGGCTCCGGTCAGCGGGTCGAAGCGCACGAATTGTTCCAGGGCCCGGCGTTTGCGATGCTGCCAGCGCCAGACCAGGATAAAGACGCAAAGCAATAGGGCGATGGTCAGGGTCAGGCCTGTGATCGCCCATATCAGGCGGGTGTGTCCGGACCCGTCCGGTTCATCGTTGATGAGTGTCGCATCGGCGGGAAGCAATTTCGGGTCGAGGCCGTGCTTTTTCATGGCTCTGGCGTCGAAAATATACGCGTTGGGGCTTATCGTGACGATGGGCAGTTCTGCGGCCTGCGCCCCGCGCAGGATGTTCCCGGTCAGACGGCCCGCCTCAAGCCCCTGATGACGTCCGCTGGTGATCATGCCGCCGACGGTGCCAGAGCCAAGGTAAAAGTCCCAGAACGAAAAGACGGGCACGGGGCTGGCATCCACGATCCTTCTGCCGCTTTCCTCATAGGAGAAAGTATTGCCGTCCCTGTCCCGGTTGAAGCTCATGAGCAGGATGAAGCTGTCCGGCGGCAGGGTGGGCAGGCGTTCAAGCAGTCGGGTCATGGACATGTTGTCGAGGAGTTCGACTTCCAGAGCGCCCGGCAAAAGGTGGCGGACCTCTTCGAAACGGTTGTGGTTGCCGAGTCCGGTCGGCGTGGCGTCGTTGATGACAAAGAGCTTCGTGGCCTTGGGCAGGAGGCGGGCGGCGGCCTGCACGGTGCTGACGATGTCATAGGATTCGAGCACGCCAGTGATGCCCTGGACGGACACGGACTCAGGATCGGAAAGATAGTTTACGCCGCAAAAGACTATGGGCGCATTGTTGAACAGGGTCTGGCGGTACTGGCGGGCAAAGTTGAAGGCGTTGTCATCGGAGGTCAGCACGACCGTGAAATCGGCGGACCGGTATTTCTCGCGCATCAGAAGGTAATTGAGATAGGTGAATTCGGGCTCGGGGTGCCGTTTGGTGTCCATGTACTCGACATGAAACTCCACGGATGTTCCCGTTTTGCCGAGGCTTTCCAGGATTCCGGCCTGGATGTCGTCGGTCCATTTGAATCCTGTGTGATAGGAATGCAGGATCAGGATTTCATGTTCGGTTTCCGATTTGGCATTGAAAAAGCGGGTATCGAAAGGCAACCGGTCGGGTGTGATCCCGAAGCGCTCCATCTGGAGCACGTCCACTTCCAGCTGAATCCCGTCATCGTAGGTCACGGGCAGGTCCGCAGGATTGGCCCCGGCCAGGATCCGGCCCGCCATATTGCCCGCGACCCGGCCCTGTTCGTATCCGTTGGTCAGAAAGCCGCCGAACAGACCATGGCCCATGAGAAAGTTCCACACTCCGTAAACTGGCACCGGGCTGGCCTGTGAAATGGCCGCGATGGCTTCCGTTGCCTCGTAGACGTTTCCGCTTTGATCCTTGAAGTACAGCAGAAAAAGAAGGCCGGTTTGAGGGCCGATTTCCTGAACCGTTTCCATCAGCCGGGACAGGGGCAGGTCATCGAGTACCCGCACGGGCAGGTCCTCCGGAATACTCTTGTGCAGCTCGGCCACGGCCGCGACGCCCGTGGGGGTTTTGTCCGCGATGACCATCAGCTCGCGCATCGCAGGCTGCAGGCTGCGCATGAGTTGAACCGTGGCGCTCAGTTCCGCGTATTCGCGCACGCCGGTCATGTTTCTGGGCAGGGCAGGCAGGGGATTGGTGTTCACGCCGCAGAAGACGGTGGGCGTGTCCGGGAAGATGCGCTGCCCGTGTTCGAGCATGAAGAAAAAGGCGCTTTCGTCCACCGCGATGACCAGTTCGGGCCGCAGGAAGGCGTACTTGAGTTCCATGAATTTCGGAAGATTTTCGAGATAGGCGGGATCGAGATTGCGTTTGGTGTCCATGTGTTCGACATGGATGAGCACTTCGGGGTCGTACTGATGCAGGGTCGCCTCAAGTCCGTGCATGATGTCCGCGGACCATTTGTAGTCCGGATGGTAGGAGTTGAGGATGAAAATCTGTTTGGCCGCCAGGGCGCTTGCCGGGGCGAAGACCAGCAGCAGGAGCCCGGCGAGGAACGCGGGCAGTGTCCACTGGCGGCGAAGAAGATTGCGGCCCGTGTCACGCAAAAACGGTTTCTCCCCGCAGTACTGAACCGGACGGAATCACGGCCTGGCTGGAGCCGTTGTTGACTAGGCGCACGTCGCCCAGGCAGCCCACGTTATCCTCGAAACGGACATCACCCTCGATGACGAGGCTGTCGCATTTGATCAGGGACGGCGGGGTGGGGAAGCGATCCAGAAACATGTCGATCTTCTTGTAGAAATTTCCGTCCAGCGAGATGGACGGCATGGTTGTGGTGCGCACCGGGTTGGGCACGATAGTTTCGCGCTCCGTACGCACGAAGCAGTCGGACATGACCAGCAGCAGGTCGTTTGTGGTCTTGACCGGGGCGAAGCGTTTTCTGGGCACGATCACCGCCTGGGCATTGAGGAAATTGGTGATCGCCGAGCCCATGGCCGTTTCCAGCTGAAAGACCTTGGGGGAGGACGGGTCGCGCGGGTCCAGATTCTTGGGGTTGATGATCAGGTCCAGTGGCATCATGCGGTGCGACACGAATACGGACTGCAGAACGCGCAGGTCGATCCAGATGGAGTTGGTGTTGAAGAACTTGTATTTTTCGATGTCGCAGAAGGATTCCATCTCGTTGTCCGGGCACTGGGCCACCTCGCGCAGGGCGAGCTGTTTCTTTTGCTTGAGGCGGCAGAGGTGTCCGCCTTTCTTGTCCTGCTCCGTGCGCCGGGCCACTTCCATCAAAAAGGGCAGCTTGTGGTGGACCATGTAGCCCAGCAAACGGCGGTTCATGATCGCCCCGAGATTGTCGGAATTGGAGATGAATGCGTAATTGTAGCCCTTTTCCAGCAAGGCGTCGAGAATGCCCGAGGTGATCATGGCAGTATAGATGTCCCCGTGGCCGGGCGGGTTCCATTCCAGTTCCGGGTTCTGCGGCCAGGAGGCCGGGGTATGGTCCGTGGCCATGATCTTGGGGTAGCGGTGCTGCAGAAAGGCCAGGTCGATGCCGGTGGTGCCGTTATGGAAATCTCCGACTTTGAGCATGGTGTCCATGTGCGTCTTGAAGCTGTTCATGAACACCTGCGGAAACTCGACCCCGTAGTGGGTGCGCACGGTCTTGGCCTGCAGCAGGATCAGATCCAGAAAGCTCAGCCCATCCTTGACCGGAATCAGGGATTTGGCGGACTCCAGGCCCATGCTGGTGCCCAGGCCGCCGTTGAGCTTGATGACTGCGGTCTTGTCCAGGGCCTGTTCTCCTTTATCCTTGAACTGGTCCATGGAATCATAGTCGGCCAGTTCCTCGTCGTTCATCGCCAGAACGTCCCGGTCCGAGAGCTTGCCCTGGGCGCCGTAGAGAAATTGGTTGAAGTAGCATTTGAAGGTATTGATGACGATGGGCGGCAGGCCCTGCTGCTCCATCTTCAGGGCGAAGGGACGGAAGAGATTGGACAACCTGGGGTCGTCGACGCTGACGCAACTGATATCCTGGGCCATGGAGGCTCCTTGTTAGGCTTGGGTTCGTGATCGCAAATGCTTGCCGCGAGGGATTGGTCGCGGTTGAGTAAGAAGCATAGTGCATGTGGCTCAATTCGTCCATAATAGCGTGGACCGTATGAGGAAATATTTTCGAAAGTCTACAGAGGGTCGCTCGCGTGCCCGCCACGCCCGTCTTTGTCGGCTTCGAACGCCCCGCCGCATTTGGGCATGGAAATGGCCAGTCTCAACAGAGAGGCGGACTGTTCCATGCGCAGGTGTCCTCCGATGCGTTCGACCATGCGCAGGCACATGGCCAGGTTCATCTCCGTGTCTTCGAAGGGCATGATGAGGCGGTCATGGTCGGCGGGCGGCGTGCATACGGGTGACATGGATACGTTGACATGGACTAGGGAGCCTGATTCCGAGGCTGTGACGTGGAGAATACCGGATTCTTCGACGAGGTCGGCCCCATGCCCGATGAGATAGATAAAGATGCGGTAAAGGAATTCCTGGTCGGCCAGTATCGGTTCGAGACTGTCGCTCAAGTCGATGCGGCAGGTGATCGATTTGCGCGCCAGACGACTTGACAGGAGCTGCATGACGAAATTCACGGTGGGCGACAGATGGCAGCAGACGAGGGTGAGGCCGATTGGTTCGAGGTAGGCGTCGATCCGCTCGAGCAGTCGTTCGAGACGGTTGCATTCCTCCAGCATGATTCTGGTTTCCGTGGCTTCGGGGTAGCGGCTGCGCAACTGCCGGGCGAAGCCGCCCAGAGCGACCAGAGGGTTGCGGATCTCGTGCGCCACCTCTTCGGTCATGGCGCGCAGCATGCTGAGTTTTTCGTTCTGCAGCAGGAGGCTGTCAATATAGGAGTTGCGGGTCATGTCCGTGATCATGCCCTCCACCCGGGCAGGCAATCCGTTTTGTGCCTTGGAAGCGGCGATGGACTGGGCCGACAGGGAAACGGGATAGCCCTTCTTGTGCAGAAACCGGAACCCGAAATGAAGCTCGGCAGCTTCGGGTCCGAGGCTATTTTTCAGCGCATCCAGGAAACGTCTGCGGTCTTCGGGTACGATGCGGCGCAGGAAGGAGCGCGGCGATGAAAGGATTTCCTGCGGGGTGTACCCCAGGATCTGTTCCGTGGTCTGGTTCAGGAACTCGAACTGCAGATCGGAGTTGATGATGAAGATGATGACCGGCAGTTTCTGTACCAGCCGCAAGAGGTGGTCCTGGGTGTTGCGGACGTGCCGCTGCAGGAGGGACTGGGACAGGCAGTTGCGCAGTCCGTTTATAAATACGTCCATGCTTGCGATGGGCTTGGTCACATAGTCCCATGCCCCGGATTTGAAGGCGTCGATGGCAAAGCTGATGTGCGTGTGCGACGATACGATGATCACCGGTATGGACGGTCGTTCCATCTTCATGTCGCGCAAAAGTTCCATGCCGTTGTCGCCGGGAATCCCGAGATCAAGGAGCACCAGATCCGGAGCCTGATTCCGGAAAAGGCGTATGGCCAGATCGGCGTCGGCCGCCTCGATGACCTTGAAATTCGCCGCCTCAAGGTTTCGGGCCAGATCCGCCCGCAGGGGCTCGTCGTCTTCGATGATCAGGATGGACTGGGGCATGATCCCGGCTCCGTCGATGCAGGATTTTTGGGGCAGGGCAGGGTGATGTGGAAGATATTCAAGGGCGCGGCGTAGGTGTAGCCCACGCGGCCGTTGTGCAGTTCCACGATCTGCTTGACGAAGAACAGGCCATGCCCGGATCCTTCGACATTTTCCGTTGCGCTGCAGCGGAAATCCGCATCGAAAAGCTGCGGCCAATCCTGCCGGGGAATCTCGTGGCCCGTGGTCGAGACGAAGAGTTTGATCCCCGGTTGTCCGGGACCAAAAGCCTGGGGGGCGGATTCCCATCCGTACTGGACCAGCTTCTGGGTCCGGCCCGATTCCCCCGGCATGGCCACGGTGTATTTGACCGCGTTGGCCAGCAGGTTGGCGAAGACCTGGGAGATGAGCCCGAGATCGGCTTCAAGGGTGACGTCCTCGTCGATGCGTACGTCCGGTGCGACGCGGATGGTGATGCCATGGGTGCTTAGCAGCGGCCGGAAGCGCTCCAGTTGCGGCTCGAAGACTTCGCTCTTGAATTTGCAGGGACGCAGTTGCAGTTCATACCTGCCCTTTTCGAAGTGGCTGCGCCGCAGCAGACTTTCCAGAAAGAGGCTTGAGAGCTGGAAGCGCCGGGAGATGCTTTTCTGCTTTGAGCCCAGTTCCTTGACCAGTTCCGGAAGTTCACGGCGTATATCCCGATCGGGAGAGTCGCCGCGCACGGGGACCAGTGCTTCGAGCTTGTGCGCCAAGCGTTCGATATGCTTTTCCATTTGCAGGAACAGCAGCTTGAAATGCATGTTCGGCACGATGACGTTGTGGCCGATGTCGCGCACCAGGGAGTTGATGAAGGTCAGGCGCTGGCGGTTGCTGATGGCGATCTGTTTTACGGCCATGAGCCGGGCGGCGCTGTGGGCGTATCGCAGGTAGAAGGTTTCCTCGGCGGGATCCAAGTCCTTGTGTAGACAGAGGACACCCAGCAGCTTGGGCTCCGGACCAGGTTCGCAGATAAAAACAGCGCTTGCGCCTTGAAGACGGATCACGGATTCGGGGGCCGGGCAGACCGGTTCGGGAAAGGTGAGCAGCGCGTTGCCCTGGATATTGGTGGTCCGCCGCAGTCGCAGCGTGCCCTTGGGGCCGCGCATGTACAGGGACGCGGCAGTGCCCAGGCAGACGTCGGGCACAAGCACGCACAGCGATTTGAGGTCGCGCAGCGACTCGAATTCAAGGCCTGTTTCATAAAGAAGGGTCAGCGCGGTACTGCGCATCGTGTGGTCGTCGCCGTGGGCAGAGGCCAAGCGTTCGAGAAGGTGGGCTTTGAGATGCTTTCGGTCGTGGGGCGGGGGGGGCATGGTTCATCCTGGGTCGGTGTATTTCACTCCCGCATAGCCCAGGATGATCCCTCCTGCAATCAGGGTTTGCGCGGTTTGGTCCGCCCGTCGTATTTTTTGGGATCGAGGTTGTACTTCTTGATCTTGTAATTGATGATCCGGTAGCTGGCTCTCAGCTCCCTGGCCACCTGCAGCATGTTGCCGCCGCATTTCTGCAGCGCTTCGACCAGGATTTCCTGCTCGAACTTGCCCACGGCCTCGCCAAAGGAGAGCTGGTTGTCCGTGGCCGAGCTTTCCGCCGTCTGCAGGGTCGGGGGCAGGTGATAGGTGCGGATGGCTTCCTCATTGCAGATGAGCGCGGCGCGTTCCATGCAATTGCGCAGTTCACGCACGTTTCCGGGCCACTGATACTGGGTCAAGAGGTCGATGGCGGGCATGGAGATGCGCTTGATGTTTTTCGAGTACTCCTTGGCGAAGAATTCCAGGAAATATTCGGCCAGGGGCAGGATGTCTTCCCGGCGTTCCCGCAGGGGCGGGATGAAGATGGGGAAGACGTTGATGCGGTAATAGAGGTCTTCGCGAAACTGACCGGATTTGATCAGGTTTTCCAGGGGCTGGTGAGTGGCGCAGATGATGCGCACGTCGACCTTGATGATCTTTTCGCTGCCTAGGCGCTGAATTTCCCCTTCCTGCAGGGCGCGCAGCAGCTTGGACTGGGCCTCGGGGCTCAGTTCCCCGATTTCGTCCAGGAACAGGGTGCCACCATGGGCCAGCTCGAAGCGACCCTTCTTGGTGCCCACCGCGCCGGTAAAGGCCCCGCGTTCGTGGCCGAAGAGTTCGCTTTCCAGCAGTTCCGACGGCAGGGCGGCGCAGTTGAGGCGGATGAGGGGCTTGGAGCGCCGGGAACTGGCGTTGTGGATGGCCTCGGCCAGAAGCTCCTTGCCTGTGCCCGACTCGCCGCGCAGCAGGACCGAGGCCTTGCTTGAGGCGACCTGCATGATCTGGCCCATGACAAAGGCCATGGCCTTGGACGTGGCCACAATCTTGGCCTGGGCCATGGCGGTGTCGCGATCCAGACTCTCGCCCAGAAAACCCATGGACGCCCACAGCTCCTTCTGGGCCATGTTTTCCTGCAGATATGCGGTCTGTCTGGCGATGACAGCGGCCAGAACCTCCAGAAAGGAACAGTGGACCTGCAGCACCTCGGTGGGTTGGCAGGGGATGTCCGCGCTCAGAACACCAAGGGCTTCCTGGGCTCCGTCCGGGTTGATCCTGGTGACTGGCACGCAGATGAAGGACAGTTCGGCGAGCTCTTTTTGGGTCCGGCCCATGGCCTTGTTCAGGAACCGCTCATCGTGCTCCATGGCTGCGACGATAATGGACTTGCCGCTGTCGAGAACCTGTCCGGTCACTCCCTGGCCCGGCATGTATGTGGCCTTGACGGGCCCCTTGTGTCCGTAGGTGAGGTCGAAGCGGATGGTGTTCGCTTTGGGGTCGAAGATGGCCAGGGCCATGCGCTTGTACTTCATGGCCTCGGCGGTCATGCCCAGAAGGTTGTCCAGGCTCGATTGCAGCGGGCTCAAGGGGTCGAGGTGCTGTAACGTGGTTTGCAGCGTGTTCAGATAATGCAGGAATTCGTCGGTCAGCATGGTTTGTTCCCAAATCGTTTCGAGGCTTGGGCGAACCGTTCGCCCGGGGCTTGCAGTCGGGACTGTGATGCCTGACGTGTCCCTGCGCACAGGGCCGCGTCAGGCCAACGTCTGCCTAGGATTTGGATTTCAGGGAGCCGATCTTGTAATCAAGAAAGGCCTCGTTGCCACTTTCCACAGATTTGAGGGCTTCGTACTCGGAGATGGCCAGCTCGATCTGCCCGGCCTGCTCCGCAGCGAAAGCCAGGTTGGCGGAAATGGCCGCCGCGAATTCCTCGCCGGCATCCTTCTTGAGAGCACTCAGGATTTCCACAGCCTTGGCAGGTTCGCCGCCGAGGATGAGCGCCTTGGCCTCGCCCAGGCCCGCGATGATGCGGGTGTCGGCGTTCTGCCCCACGGAGCGCCAGGCCTCCGCAGCTTCAGCAAATTTGTTTTGATCCATGTGGATCCGGGCGAGTTCGAGTTGGGCCGCAGTGCGCAGGGTCTTGGGACCGGACTGGGCGAAGGCCTGCAATCTTTCGGCGCGGGCGCTTAAGTCATCCGTGGTCATGATGACGCCAAGTTCACTGACGGCCTTTTCGTGTTGTGATTCCTGGTAGGAGTTCACCCCGGTGTACACCGCTACCGCCGCGACAATACCGCCGACTGCGATGCCGATGGGTTTTAAATTGTCGAGAATTTTTTTCAGCACGGGATGGACGTCTGAGTCCATTTGCTGTTCGAGGGTGCTCAAAATATCATTTGTCGGCTTGCGTTCTTCCATTGAAGGGCTCCTTTGATTCGAATTGCCATTATTGTAAAAGCCACGTCTGTGTATAGGCAATCGCGAAAAAGGTCAAAGGGAATGCGGGGAAGGAAAACATGCCGGAATAAAAGGATTTTAAAACCGAAAAAAGGGACTTGGAGGAAGTATTCTTGCCTGCATCGCGCCATTGGTATAATCTTTGAAAATATAATTTTTCGCCTTTGGATTTCTTTCAACCGCAGACAGGAGCCAACGATGAACCTGGAATCAGATATGCGCGATCTGGCCGCCTCGGCGAAGAGCGCTTCAAGGAAACTGGCCACGGCCACGGGACTTGAGCGCAACAAGGCACTTCTGGTGCTGGCCGACCTGCTTCACGAGTCGCGCCGGGAGATTTTTGAGGCCAATGCCCGCGACCTGGACGCCGCCCGCGCGGGTGGACTGGACGAGGCACGCATCGATCGCCTGCGCATCACCGACGACGGCATCGATTCCATGGCCGGGGCTTGCAGGCACGTAGCCGCGCTGTCCGACCCGGTGGGGGAGGTCGAGGGCATGATCAAGCGTCCCAACGGCCTGCTGGTCGGGCGTATGCGCATCCCTCTGGGCGTCATTGCAATTATTTATGAATCCCGGCCCAACGTGACCATCGACGCGGCCATTCTCTGCCTCAAGGCCGGCAACAGCGTCATCCTGCGCGGCGGGTCCGAGGCCCATCATTCCAACCAAATCCTGGGCGGCCTGCTGCGCCGGGCCCTGGACGCGGCCGGACTGCCCGAAGGCTGTGTGCAGGTCGTCCCGACCACGGATCGCGCTGCGGTCAAGCACCTGCTGGCCCTGGACGAATTCATCGACGTGGTCATCCCGCGCGGCGGTGAGGGGCTCATCCGCGCCGTAGTCAAGGATGCGACCATGCCAGTCCTCAAGCACTACAAGGGGGTCTGCCACATTTACGTCCACAAGGATGCCGACCAGCAACAGGCCCTGGCCATCATCGAGAATGCCAAGGTGCAGCGTCCCGGCGTCTGCAACGCCCTGGAGTGCCTGCTCGTTCACGAGGGAGCGGCGCGGGAATTCCTGCCCCGCCTGGCAGACAGTCTGGCCCCTCTGGGCGTGACTTTCCGTGCCTGCCCCCGTTCCCTGCCGCTCCTGGGCGCTGCGGCCGCGCCCGCCGAGAGCGATGATTTCGGGCGCGAATTCCTGTCCCTTATTCTGGCGGTGAAGGTCGTATCCACTCAGGCTGAAGCCGAGGAGCATATCGCGCGCTATGGATCGGGACATTCCGAAGCCATTCTGACCCGTACCCATGAACGCGCCATGCGGTTTTTGCGCACCGTGGACGCCTCCTGCGTGCTCATCAACGCCTCCACCCGGTTCAACGACGGCGGGGAGCTGGGCCTGGGAGCCGAGATCGGCATCAGCACCTCGAAGATCCACTCCTACGGCCCCATGGGCGTCAAGGAGCTGACCAGCCTCAAGTTCATCGTCTTCGGCGAAGGGCAGGTGCGTGGCTAGCCCGTTTTCGGGGATGGTGGGCATTCTCGGGGGGTCTTTCAACCCTGTGCACAACGGCCATCTGCGCATGGCCATCGAGGCCCGGGAGGCGCTTGACCTTGCGCGGGTCGACCTGCTGCCCGCCAAGGTCCCGCCGCACAAGGGCAAGGCTGGCCTGCTCGATTTCGGGCGGCGCCTGACCCTTCTGCGACTGGCAGTTGAAGGGGTGGCCGGGCTTGACGTGTGCGCCCTGGAGGGCGAGATGCCCGTGCCGTCCTATTCCCATGCGACTTTGACGCGCCTGCACGAGTTGTTTCCGTCCACGGATTTCGTTTTTGTCCTCGGCAGCCCGGATTTTTTGACGTTGCCTGATTGGCGAAAAGGACTTGAGTTGCCGCTCCTGAGCGACATTGCCGTGGTGGACCGCCTTGGCCTTGCGCAGGACGCGGTGGACCGTTTTCTGGACATGCACTGGGACTGGCGAGAGGAAGGACCGGGAGTGCGGCGCATTGCCGGGGGCCACAGGGTCGTGCTGGCGACCATGGCCCGCCTGGATGTCAGCGCGAGTCTGGTGCGCGAAAAATTCTGCGCGGGGCTTGAAATCAGCGGCCTTGTGCCCGACGCGGTCCGGGAGCGGATGCGGGCCGAGCCCCATGTGTTTAGGGACTGCTGGAACCTGTCATCTTAAAAGGAGGAAACATGGTTGGACATATCGTGATGTGGAAACTCAAGGAAAGCGCCGAAGGCCGCAGCGCGGCGGAAAATGCGAAGATCATGAAAGACATGCTCGGGGCGTTGCCGGGGCTCATTCCCGAGCTGCGCACCCTGGTGGTCAGCACGGACATTTTTGCCTCCGCGCCGGAGACCGAGGTGGTTCTGTATACGGTCTTCGATTCTCCCGAAGACCTGCAGGTCTACCAGGTCCATCCGGAGCATAAGAAGTGCGTAACCTTTGTTTCCGCCGTGGCCGCCGAGAGACGCGTGGTGGACTACATTTTCTGAGGCCGTTCAAGGCTCCGCCCAACGAAAAACCCCCGCTCAGAGCGGGGGTTTTTCGTTGGGCGCCTAGCTGGCGAGCAGGGCTACCGTGATTTGCTTCTTGCCGAACTGCCTGGCCTGGTCCGTGTCCGGGAAGAAGATGTCCATGCGCTGGGTGTAGCGCTTGCTCATCAGGTCGGCGATCTCAAAGATCCCGTGACCCTTGACGTAGACCTTTTTGCCGAAGACCCATCCTTCATCGAACAGGTCGCGGCTGACGGCGACTATGCCGGGCCGGACCTTGCCCATGCTGGCCGTGGTAAACGGGTCTGGGCCGCATTCCTCGATGGTCGGGCTGTAGGCCGTGACGGTCACTTCCTTGACCCACATATTCCTGAGCTCCGCCACCTGGCGGGC
>Ga0180017_100468_pt1 | contig 13450 bp, 14 predicted proteins | sample KR46_S_MetaG_FD_129674 | JGI IMG/M metagenome (GOLD analysis project Ga0180017, IMG submission 129674) | Groundwater microbial communities from the Olkiluoto Island deep subsurface site, Finland - KR46_S_MetaG | ecosystem: Environmental > Aquatic > Deep subsurface > Groundwater | place: Finland...
CCAAAGCATCGAGGGTTCGTTCTCATGATGCTTGGTCAAAAGGAATTCAGGACGAGATTGCGTTGCAAAAAATGTCATGGCATGCTGCAGGTGCGTCGGACCTGACGCCTCGTGGAATTGCGCTGCAGGTCGTGCGGCGCCGCCTTTGAACTGCAGGAATTCGGGACCAATCTCGATGACCTGCTGGAAGAATATCTGGCAAACATTCCCTGCGACAGGGTTTAGCCCTGCACACGTTTAGCATCGGCTCCCGCGCAGGGGCCGGGAACAACATCTCGCGCACAGGATTTTTTACAAGCCTATGACTTCAGTTATCATCCCCCGACCAGAACATACCGTTTCCCGCCAGAACATCCATCCGGACGCGCTCAAGGTCATGTACCGATTGGTGCGCAAAGGGTTCACCGCCTATCTTGTGGGCGGGGGAGTGCGCGACCTGCTGCTGGGTCGCACGCCCAAGGATTTCGATGTCAGCACCAGCGCCACGCCGAGTCAGATCAAGAAGATCTTTCAAAACTGCTTTCTGATCGGACGTCGCTTCCGCCTGGCCCATATCCGCTTCGAGGACCACGTCATCGAGACATCCACCTTCCGGCGCTGTCCGGACCAGGAAGAGGAGAACGGCGATGACGATTTGTACATGCTGCGCGACAACTGCTACGGCACGCCCGAAGAAGACGCCCTGCGCCGCGACTTCACCATCAACGGGCTCTTCTACGAGGTCGAGCGATTCTCCATCATCGACCACGTCGGGGGCCTGAGCGACATCCAAAACCGCCTCATTCGCTGCATCGGTGACCCGGGCATCCGTTTCCGGGAAGACCCCGTACGCATGATCCGCGCCGTGCGTTTCGCTTCGCGCCTCGATTTCAACATCGAGCCCGCGACCTACAACGCCATCATGCGCCATCATGAAGAGATTCTCAAAGCCTCGCCGCCCCGGGTTTTCGAGGAGATGCAGAAGCTTTTTGCCTACGGTGCCGGGGAAAAAGCCTTCCGCCTGCTCTACAAGACCGGACTGCTGCACAACCTGCTGCCCGAAATGGCCGATTTTCTCGACCACGACCACGGACAGGATTCGATTCTGTGGACTTGGCTGGAGCATCTGGACAGCCGCATCAGAACCGTGGGCAAGGTCGAGCCGGTACTGGTTTTCGCCGCCCTTTTCTCCGCCCCGGTGCAGCACCTCGCGGCCAAATATGCGACCGAAGGCGAGCGGGTGGTCTACAACGCCCTGCTGGAAGACCTCTTGCAGCCTCTCTGCGTGCGCATGAGTATGCCCAAATGGATGTGTTCGCGCGTGATCCAGATCATGGCCAACCAGACCCGTTTCGAGCCGGACAAGAAAAAGCGTTTCTCCAAGCGCGGCTTTGTGGCCCACGAATGTTTTCCCGAAACCCTGGCCCTCTATCAGCTGGGCCTCATGGTCTCGGGTGCGGACCTGGGACCGGCGGAAATGTGGAGCAGTCTGCGTTGCGAGGTGGAAGCGGAGAACCCCCATGCCCTGCGCCCGGATCCCAGGGGAGAGGGACGGGCCGCCACGCGCAAGCGTCCGCCCCGCAGACGACGCAGATGATCTGCCGCGATATTCTGCCGACCTTTCCGACCTGCCCGGGCGTGTATCTGATGAAGAACGCCACGGGCAGAATCATTTATGTAGGCAAGGCCAAGCATTTGCGCCGCCGCCTGGCGTCCTATTTCCAGGCCGAACACCGCCTGTCGCCCAAGGTGCGGATCATGATGCCGAAAGTGGAGTGCATCGACTACCTTTGCACGGCCACGGAAAAGGAGGCCTTGCTGCTTGAAGCAAGCCTGATCAAAAAGCACCGCCCCAAGTACAATATCGTCCTGCGCGACGACAAGCAGTACATTCTTTTCTGCCTGTCCCGGAACCATCCGTTTCCCGCCCTGCGCCTGACGCGCAAGGTCCTGCGCGACGGTTCCGTGTATTTCGGCCCGTTCACCTCGGCCCTGTCCGCGCGCGAGACCAAGCGGGTCATCGACCGCCTCTTTCCCTTGCGCAAGTGCCGCGACACCGTTTTCGCCAACCGCACGAGGCCCTGCCTGCAGTACCACATCGGGCGTTGTCTTGGGCCGTGCTGCCTGCCTGTGTCCGAAGAAGACTATCGGCAGGTCGTGCGCCGGGTGGAGCTTTTTCTCTCCGGCAAGTCCGACGAGCTTTTGGCCGGACTGCATGCGCAGATGATGCGTCTGTCCGATGATCTTGACTTCGAGGGCGCGGCCAGGCTGCGCGACAGCATCCGCGCCCTGCGCGACACGGTGGAGCGCCAGGCCGCCGTGCTCTCCGACGGACGCGATCTTGACGTTGTCGGCGTGCATGGCGGGGAGGGCGGTACGGCTCTGGCTCTGGTTTTCGTGCGCCAGGGCCGCATCATCGACGGGCAGACATTCTGGTTCGCGGGCGCTGCAGTGGAAACTCCCGAAGAGGCGGCGGGACTGACGGACTCCTTTCTCATGCAGTACTACAACGCGGAGCGCTTCATCCCAGGGCGCATCGTCACTCCTTTCGGGAGCCTGGACCCGGCCCAGGAAGAAGTGTTGGCCGACATGCGCGGGGGTAGGGTGAGCGTGAACAAGGCCCGTGGGGATCAGGAACGGCGGCTGGTCGACATCGCCACGGCCAATGCCAAAGCCCACGCGATCCGCCAGCGACGCACCAATCCCACTCCGGCGGAACTGGCCGCCGCCTTGGGCGTAGCGGGAGAGGTGGAACGCATCGAGTGTGTGGACGCTTCACATATTCAGGGCGAGGGCATGCGCGTGGGCAAGGTCGTCTTTGTCGATGGGCGAGAGGAAAAAAGCGCCTACCGCGTCTATTCATTTCCGGGACTTGAAGGCACAGCAGACGACTATCTGGCCCTGGCCTCCTTTGTCGCACGGCGCGTAAAATCCGGCCCTCCTTGGCCCGATCTTCTCCTGATCGACGGCGGCAAAGGACAGCTTGGCGCGGTGGAACGCGCCATGGCCGAAAACGGGCTGGCCGATGTCCCATTGGCGGCCATAGCCAAGGGCGAGAGCCGCAGGGCAGGGGAACTGGGTGACGTCATCTTCCGGCCCGGACGCAAAAATCATCTGAACCTGAAGTCCGGAAGTCCGGAGCTGCTTTTCTTTCAACACGTCCGCGACACGGCCCATCGTTTCGTCATCTCCCACTTGCGCCGCCACAAGCGCACCGCACAGCTGTCCTCGGACCTCGACAACCTGCCGGGAGTCGGCCCCAAGACGGCAAAGCTGCTCTGGGAACATTTCGACTCAATCGAGGCCATGACCAAGGCCACGGCAGAGGATCTGGCCCGGTTGCCGGGATTTGGTCCTAGAAAGGCGGCGGCCCTGCATTCCAGACTGCAGTCCCTGCTCAACAAAGATTAAAAGTTTCACTTCACAAAGTATCGCTTTATCCTACCTTTTCATCGAGATTGTCGATTATCATTGAGGTGAAATCATGAAGAAAATACAACAAGTGCATCTAGGCGAAATTCTGTTTGAGGAATTTCTTAAACCTATGAGCATCAGTCAGAATCAACTCGGTCGCGATCTGAGCGTGTCTCCACGTCGCATTAACGAAATCATTCACGGAAAGCGCGGCATCACCGCCGACACGGCGCTCAGGCTGTCCATCTATTTTGGCAATTCGGCATCATTCTGGCTCGGCCTGCAGATGGATTACGATCTCGAAATAACCGCAGACAGCCTGCTCCCGCGGATTCATAAAGAGGTTAAGCAGATGGCTGTGGTTTGAAGCGGGGGTTGTCTGAGAAGATTCAAGATCTGACCCTCGGCGCCTTGTGGCTCGGACTACAGATGGATTACGATCTCGAAATAGCCGCAGACAGACAATTTTCGATTGTGAAGATCAAGAAGATGGATGTAGCTTAAAGTGAGTGTTGCTTAGGAAAATTTAAGATTCAATATCTGATAATTTGTAACCCTTGCTTTCATTTGTTAATGGCTAACCGCCAAGCGAATTGGCGGCTAAGCCGTCCGAGTTGCGCGCCTTATTAGCGATCACATTTATAGAGCTAAGTTCACACATACATGAACGATTGCGGTGGGCGCGCAATATTAAACATATCCATTAGGCTCTTCGGTTCCTTATAGGGTTGTACGGAACGAACCTTAAGTGCATGCGCGTAATTTTTTCCGTCAAAATATTCGTCAAAATATTTCTTACTAATTCCCGCTGCTCTTTTTGTTTCTTTCCATAAAGACTCAGGATCCATAGAAATAATTGTATCTATTTCGAATTCACCAATGATTAAACCAATCGGATGTGAAGCATAAACGTATACCCTTTTTACCTCCTTATTTGCAAAAATAGCTCGCCGAAATTCGAACTGTTTTTCGCCAGAAAATATGGCAGCAGCAAATTTTGGTTTAATTGATAATAAGACGCTTGTCTGCATTAGAGCCCTCCAATATGCTGTTGAACTGTTCATCACTAATTTGCTCGAAACCACGTGGCACGGCATCTGTAGAGGTAATTACTCCAGCTTCGATCAAGCATTTGAGATTCATGCGCCTTGGGAATGTATAAGCGTACAAAAAATTTACTATAAAAGGATGATTATTTAGTTTGTAATTCCATTGTTCGCTTAATTTTGCATCAGAAAATACACTTCTTTTTCTGCACAACTCGATAAATTTCTCTTCAGATCGAATATTTAAGAATATATTTTGCACAATTCCTATAGTTGTTGTCACAGATGTATAGTATGCAGACCCACCCGACGAAGTTCTATAAAAAATAATTAAATCTCCAGGTCGCAGTTCTCTTTCGATTGAACGTGTAATATAGACTTTGCTGATGGCATTCCTGTTCGGCTTATTCTCCACAAAATTTACTGGTGACTCTGTTTTTAATATAGAGTCAGGAAATAGCTCGGTGTGATAATCAGGGTATATTGGCACAATAAATTTTCTTGAACTGCCACTGAAATAGGGGTAGCTTAAACATGGATTGGCTTGATCGACATAAGGCCTGAAGTCCCGTACTAATACCCTTTCTTCACCATTTGCAGTTTTTTTCACTCCGTGTTTTCGAAATCCCCAGTCTTCAAGCATAGCTATGAGCCTATTTTGTTCAAGAGAGTAATCAAACAAGGTCACATAGATTTCATCTACTGAATATAGCAACGCGTTATCAAATACTATTTTCAGGAAGCGCTCACCAATCTTGTATCCGTTTGAAACCACCTTCATTGTGCCAATTTTCAGCCGTTTTTTTTGTGTCAGTTGTGGTTGTATATCCGAGTAATTCTCGTTTTTGTCTTCAATCTTTAAATAAAGGAATGCTATTAATTCGTCATTCTCCGACGTGCAGACATATGCTATTTCATCAGATTTCTTTCTGAACCAGTCGTTAAACTCTGCATAGTCATTTCTAAACGAATCAAAAAAGTCATCAGTTAGTTCTAAGTTGCCGAAATACTCTTTCTTAACTGATAATACACGATAATCAGCTAGCTCAGGGTTTTCTGCTGTAACTTTTTCTAGAAAAGCATCAATTGTAAAGACACGTCCAGATATTCCTAGATCTGACGCTTTCTGGTGAATATTTCTATCTTCAGTTATTAGGCCTTCTACTCGCCCAGAAAACACCTCATTGAGTATTGATGTGTCGGTGTGATCGTTCTGAGCATGGTCGTACTTCGCTCTAATATTCCTTATATCATCACTCTCTGGAGCTATGGTTTTTAGCTCATGGTAGTTGCCTATTTTTGCTTCGAATGCTGCAACAACTCTTCTATCTTTATGGCGCCTTATTTCGCCGATTGTCTCTGGATGTACGCATTTTTCGTAATGAAGCCTATCAATCCATCTAAACAGAATACCTATCTCTGGGCGTGGCGGATTATTTGCTTCTCTGTAAATAATAATGTTTGTATCCAGAAGTATGCGCATCTCTGACTTCCTTATCTTAGATATGCAGAAACATCCTGAACCAGTAAGTCAAAACTACATGATTGATCGACCACTTTTAGCGGTATGTCAAGTGACTTACATGTCTCATCAGCCCATTTTATTTCTTTTTCTTGAAAGTCATTAATGAATTCAACCGAGAATGACCAACCATCTCTCGATGAGAGACGTTCGGCTATCAATGTCGGCATGTCACTTAGGACAAGAGCTATTTTTGGAGAAATAGATGTGAATGTGGCAAAAGGAACATTTTCAATATTATGGTTTTCGTTGAGTAAACAAAAATGACCGTCTAACAATATCACGTCGCGCATAGTCTCTAATTTAAAAATTTCGTCCGCTAGAATCAATTGATTATTCTCTATATTTGAAACAGTTTTGTTTTTAAAATGCTTATTGTGCTTAGCAATTAAACTGCTTGCTGTCACATGTTCTGCGTTTAGTGTAGAAGCTAGCCTGGAACAAAAGCGTGTCTTTCCTACACCATGGACCCCTCCGACAAAAATTATATTGTGTAGCACTATATATCCCTTTTGTATTTCTGTCTTCAAATTGGCTTTAAATTCGGCTTTCAGCTCAGCACTCAATCACCTTTATGCGGCATTCATGACCGCACCTGGAAAAAAATTCGCGCTTTTCGATAGCAAATGAATAAATCAGCGGTTTCTTCGAAGGGGGAAGGGCTGACGCGAATTTTTCCCCCGGTCTGTAAACAATTTATCTTCTGGAGAGCAACAATTTCTTTTGTCATACGTAGTTGTACGCATTCAACTTCGTGGAGATCGGTAGCATGGAGGCTGGAGTCAGGAGGCGTTCATCCGGGCGTCAGCGTTCAAGACAAAGGCAAATGCCGCCAACGTGTAACTGATATCGGAAGGTTGTTGCATGAAAACGCTTGAAACGGTGCTGGCGCAGTTGAGTGACTTGCACGAGTTCAACAAGAAGTTGAAGCTGTACGCATTGCAGAAGCAGGATCAGGAAGGGGAGCCTTTTTCGTCCGATAGCGACGACCCGGCCCATGCTTTGCGCCGGGACGTCGCTGACGAGTAGGGCAAAATCAGATCAGTTTTGTCTTTTTGAGCGCCGTAGCCGCGAACACGCCGCCCACGGCCCCGCCCACGGCCTGGACCACGTTGGCTGGAATCTCGGCCACTGCGCCCTGCAGGCCGATGTTCGGCATCATCACCTCGCCGATGAAGTAAGTGCTGACCATGGCCAGTCCGCCCAGTCCGAGCATGAGATAGCGGGCAGCCCCGGTCCGGCTTGCGGCCACGGCGGCCAGCGCACCTTCCGCACCCTTGGCTAAAAGCGTCAGCGGGGCGAACACCGCGAACCCGCCCAGGATATCCGCCAGGGCCGATCCGATGCCGCACGCGGCCAGCGCCCAAATCACGCCCTGCTTCGGATTCATGAAGCCCAGAACCAGACCGCCGAAAACCACGGCCACGTCGCCCACGTTGAAATATCCGCGGCTGGGCAGCGGGATGCGTATGAAGAGGGTGGTCAGGCAGGTCAGGGCCACGATGGACAGTGCGGCGATCTTGATATTTTTCATTCTTCCTTCCTCAAAAAGTGTATGCGGTGCTCGAGCAGGCGCTGGGTGTTTTCGGCCTGCCCGTAGATGCTGATGTAGGCGGCCACGATGACTCCGCACAGCCGCTGAAACCGGCTGAAGCGCCTGCCGTGAAAATGCGGGGTCAGGTCCATGAAGAAGCGGTAGCGGTGCAGCAAGGGCGTACATTTTTCCATCACGGCCTTCAAGACGATGGCGCTTCGCCGTCCCCCTTCGCTCAGGGGCAGGCGGACGATGTCGCGGAAGGTGATGGACTCAAGGCCCAACTTCACGGCCAGAAACGAGTTGGGAAAAACCAGGGCCTTGATGAGGGAGTCATGTATCCAGTCCGTGCGCCCCATTAGGCCCATCCACTGAAATACCGCGCCGAAGAGGAGCAGGGACAACACGAAGGGCAGGATGAACCATAAGGACTGCACGCTGCTCCTGAAACCACTGCGCCATGTGTTGCCAGCCAGAAAGAGAATCAGCAGTGCGGCCTGCAGATCCATGCGGGCGTATCCGGCCCCGAAGACGAAAAGCCAGAAATAGAGGCCAAGCGCCCCGAAGATTGCTGAAACCTTCAGCATGGCCATAGACGTTCGACCTTCAGATTGACGTCCGCCCCGCCCAACCGCTCAAAGACCACCTCGAAGCCGTGAGCGAAGTCGGCGCATCGTTCGCATCGGGCCAGGTGCGAGACCTGCACGACCCAGTCGAACCCGGGCAGATCCATGGCCTCCAGCTGCTCCGGACTCACGTACTTGTCGAACTCGTCAAGGATGATGATTTCCCGGCATCCGCTGGTCCTGACCCAGGCCAGGGCCATGTCCGCCAGGTCTGCCGGGACGTCGTGCCCGAGCAGGGCCAGGGTGGTACGGATGGTGTTCTGCTGCAGGTCCATGTCCTGGGCCAGGTAGAGCAGGCAGTGCTTCTTGCGCAAGGCGGGGATGAGGACATGCTCCAGAAAAGTGCTTTTACCCGCCCCGTTCTCTCCGCTCAGATACAGGCAGCTGCCTGGCGGTAACCCAAGCGGCTCCTGCAGTATGAAGTTCAGCCCCGCGTGCGAAACGCGATAGGTACCGGCGTGAAGTTCAAACATGGTCGGGCAGGGGCTGAGGTCCATCGGGGGTCAGGGAAAAGAGCCTGGCCGCGGGCAGAAGGGCGGCGAATCTGACCAGGAGCGACTCCCGGTTGCGCGGCGACAGGGTCTCCAGCACATGCACGAGCAGCACGCGCAGCGGTCTGTTGGGCAAAAGGTTCATGAGCAGCAGGCAACAGATGATGCTCTGCTCGCCGCCGGAATAGGACGAGAGCTTGCGCCCCGGCTCCAGCCGCAGCTCGAAACCCGCGCATTCCCGGACCATGACCGCTGCCAGGGCGTCATCGGCTCCAAGGAGCAGGATCTCGTCTTCCAGGGTGGTGCCCACAAAGAGGTTGTGCGTGTCGACCACACAATAGTCGTGGCCGTATTCGGCAAGGACGGCGCCGCTCACGGACGCCTCTTTCGGGACATGGCCCTTGTTTTGCTTGACGGGTCTACGCGGTGGTGCAAAAGAGTTGTCCCATGATAAAATACAGTATCGAATGCTGGCTCTATAACGATGTCGAAGACCGCTTTCTCCTGCTGCGCTGCCCCGTTACCCATCGCCATGACGAATACTGGCAGCCGGTGACCGGCGGGCGCGGTCCCGACGAATCTTGCATTGCGGCCTGCCTGCGCGAGGTGGTGGAGGAGACGGGCGTCGAGCTTGCGGCGGAGCAGTTGGAAGTCGTCATACCCGAGTTTTCCTTCTGCATTCCCGACGCGCGCATCGAGCTGCGCAAGCCCATCTATCTGGCGCGGGTCAGAAACGAAAAAGTGGTGCTGTCCTCGGAACATATCGGCTATTACTGGTTTGACGCCAAGGATGTCGAAAGCCAGCTGCACTGGGATTCCAACAAGGAATCGTTCCGGCAGGTCCTGGCCCACACCCGCCCCTAGTCGGTCTTCTTTTCGGCCAGCTCCTGTATATACGCGACGATCTCCGGCGCGTCCCAGCGGGCCATGCCCGTATGCCCGAAAACCACCCGCCCCTCAGTGTCGAAGATGTACGTCGTCGGAAGACTTTCAGCCTCCAGTTCCGGCGGAATCGGCGTGGAGAAGACGTAGAGGGGCATCTTCAATGACTGCGACAGGGGATCAGCGCGCAGCTCGGCCGGGGTTTCCGTGCTGATGCAGAGCACCCGCACCCGGTCGTCGTCCTTAAATTTTTCCCACAGATTCTGCAGGAAAGGCATTTCGGCCCGGCAGGGCGGACACCATGTGGCCCAAAGGTTGACGAGCACGACCTTGCCGCGCAGGTCGGCGAACGAAAATTCCTGTCCATCGAGGTCCGCAAAGCGCCCCTCAAGATCCCCCAGACGGGCCATGGCCGGCAGCTCCGGGCCATTCTCGGCCGAACCGACGTTGCCGAAAAAGAGCGAGGCCGCCCCGGCTTCCAGCAACACCAACAGCAGAGCCGCGCACACAAAGCTCACAAACGGGTTATTCGCGACGTTGTTCATGCCTCTCCACGGTCAGCCAAGACCCAGGCTTGACTTCAGGTTCTTGATTTCCTCGGCCGACAGGAAACGCCATTTGCCGGATTCGAGGCCTTCCAGCCGCAGCGGGCCCAGTTCTACGCGATGCAGCCGCAGGATGGTCAGGTTAAGGTCACGGCACATGCGCCGGATCTGGCGGTTCACGCCCTGACGCAAGGTCATGCGCAAGAGCGTCGCCCCATTGCCTTCCACTGACGTCTCGACTTCCACGGGAGCAAGCCGCTCACCTTCGCGCAGTCGCATGCCCTGGCGTATGGTGCGCAGGGAGTTCTCCGTTACCGCCTCACGCACCACCACTTCGTATTTTTGGCATGCTCGTAGCTCGGGTGCGTCAGACGCAGGGTCACGTCGCCGTCGTTGGTCAGCAGGAGCAAGCCCTCGGACATGTAGTCGAGCCGCCCTACGGGAAAAAGTCGCTGCGTGCGCAGGTCTTCGGGCAGCATGTCCACCACGGTCCGGCGACCCTGGGGATCGTTGACCGTGGTCACGGTGTGTACGGGCTTGTGCAGCATGACGTAGGATGCCGGGGCGTCCTGTCTGGCCGCGACGGGAGTTCCGTCCAGGAGCACCGTGTCCTGACCGGGAATGACCCTGGTTCCGGGTTCGCGCTGCGACAGGCCGTTCACGGACACACGCCCGGACTGGATCAGGGCGTCGGCGCCACGGCGGGAGGCCAGACCGGCATCGGCAAGATATTTATTGAGTCGAACAGGGGTGTTTTCCGGCATGGCGAACAAATAGGGAGAACCACGGGACAGGGCAAGCAAAAAGGCGCGGCAACGGGAAAAACCAGGGCGCGGAGTACGCGGGGTCCGTGGACCCCGCGCCGGATTTTCAGGGAACGGCCTCGAATTTGGCCAGCGGGGCCATGCGCGCCTTGTGCAGGTAGAGGGTGTGGCCGTCGCAGGCGAAATTGTCGGCCATGCCCAGCACCTGGAAGAACTCCTGCTCTACGCCCATGTCCGGGCAGGCCATGAGCGTGCTGGCCATGTCCGTGAAGCGGATGCGGTTGCCGGTTTTGAGTTCATAGCCTCCGCTGGCCGCGTTGCATCCCCCGAAACCCGTGAATCTTGCGTCCTTGGACGAAAGAAGGATGAACGGCACGCGTGCGCCGTCGCTTGCGGCCACGGGTTTGCCCCACAGCTCCACCAGCTTCCAGCGGGTATCCAGAATGCATCTGCCGGTAAGATCCGGGGTCTTGGCGATCTGTTTGCGCAGCACGTAGTTTTCGGCCAGATCGCCGGTGATCACTTGTCCGTCCATGCCCAGATGCCACAGCATGTTTTCGCCGACCTTATAGGCCAAAGGCCCATCGGCAGTGTCGTCAAGGGTGATCGTCGACCCGTCCGGGCTCCAGGAGAACGAGCCCTGCTGTTCGAAAGTGGCATTCTCCCGGCCCTGGTAAAGGGTTGTCAGGGCATATGTATGATCCTGATTCACGGTCATGGTGGTGTGAATCCCTTCGCAATCGGCGCAGGGCAGAGTGCCGACATAGGTTCCGGCCCAATTCAGCGAGTTGCGGCTGGAATGCCCGGCGTCCGTATGAGCGCATCCCCACAGGGCAAAGCCTGCCAGCAGCGTCAGCAGAATGAGTTTCTTCATGCGATTCTCCGTCGAGATTACGGTCAGGGCTGCCCGGGACGCTGCGCTGCGGCGCAGCGGGCCTCATCATACTCTTTTCTGCCGCGGGTGATGCACAGGTCATGGATCAGGCCGTTGGAAATGGAATAGATCCAGCCATGCAGGTAGAGGTTTCGGCCGCGCTCCCAGGCCTTGCGCACAAGGCTGTTCAGGGTCAGGTTGCGCACTTGCAGCTTCACATTGAGTTCGCACATGTCGTCAAGGTTCGGCTTGCCCTTGCGTTCCATGAGATCGTGCACGTTCTCCAGCCAATGGGCCAGAAGGCCGGGGGTCTGGTCTTTCATGACCGCCTCGATGCCGCCGCAGCCGTAATGCCCGCAGACGATGATGTGCTTCACCTTGAGCACGTCGATGGCGTACTGCAGCACGCACATGAGGTTGATGTCGGTGTTGATGACCTGGTTCGAGATATTACGGTGCACGAAAACCTCGCCGGGCATGACGCCGATGAGTTGATCCGCCGGCACCCGACTGTCGGAGCAGCCGATCCACAGGAACTTGGGCTTTTGCTGGTTTTCCAGCTTGCGGAAAAATCCCGGAATGTTCTTTTCAACGTTCTGGGCCCAGCTCTTGTTATTATCGAGCAACTTGCTGATTTCTTTCATCGTCTCTCCTTTGCTGTCCGGCGTTGTCAGGCAGGATTTTAGTCATGGTCGCACAAAGCGCAAGCCTTCATTTCATCGTCTGCGCGCCCGGTTTCCTTTCACGCCCGGCATCCCAGGATTTCGAGTCGAAAAAAGCCTCCCCCGCGAAGGAGAGGCTTATGGTAGCTGAAGACTCAGGACCCGTCATTCGGCCATGACGAACTTGCCGTCCTTGACCTGAACCATGACCATGGAATCTACATCAAGGCCGTTGTGGTCTTCGGGGGTCAGGTTGTAGATGCCGGAGATGCCCACGTAGCCTTGGGTCTGCTCGATGGCCGCGCGCAGCGCCTCGGGGTCGGTTCCGGCCTTTTCGATGGCGGCCACGACAATCATGATGGCGTCCCAAGCGTAGCCGGAATGGGTGTTGATGGGGAACTGCTTGTCATACCCCTTCTCGGTGTACAGCTTCACGAATTCCTGGATCCCGGCCTTCTGCGGGTCCGTATCCGGCAGCTCGTCCACGACCATGAGCTTGGTGGCGGGCATGCGGTTGCCTTCGCTCGCCGTTCCTGCCAGCTCGACGTACTTGGGATCGGGCAGCCCGTGGCACTGGAACAGGGGCAGGTCGATGCCGAGCTGGGCCACGTTTTTGGCGCTGATGGCTCCGGCAGGGCCCGTGGTCCAGACCACGAGGGCCTGGGGATTGGCGTTCCTCGCCTTGGTCAGCTGGGCGGTCATGTCGGTGTCGCGGGAACCAAAGGATTCCTTGATCAGGATCTCGATGCCGAACTCTGGGGCCAGTTGTTCCATCCAGCGCAGGCCGTCCTTGCCAAAGCCGTCGTCGGCGGAGAGCAGGGCGATTTTCGTCAGCCCCTTGTCTTTCAGATAGGTGAACAGACGCTCCACGGCGGTCTGGGACCGCTGCGGGGACTTGAAGACCCAGTCAAAGGGGCCGAACTTGCCGCCCATGATGACCGGATCGCCGCCCACGGTCATGACCGTCGGCGTCTTGCCGTCATGCACGATCTTCTTCACGTTCATGCCCGTGTCGGTCAGGGTCGGCCCGATGATGGCCACGACTTTGTCCTTGTGGATGAATTTGGTGGCGATGTTCGCCGCCTTGGCCGGATCGCCCTCGGTGTCGGCG
>Ga0180017_100470_pt1 | contig 13415 bp, 7 predicted proteins | sample KR46_S_MetaG_FD_129674 | JGI IMG/M metagenome (GOLD analysis project Ga0180017, IMG submission 129674) | Groundwater microbial communities from the Olkiluoto Island deep subsurface site, Finland - KR46_S_MetaG | ecosystem: Environmental > Aquatic > Deep subsurface > Groundwater | place: Finland...
AACATTCAAGAAGCCTACGCCCTCAAGCCCCTCAACACCTTGAACACCGAAACCAAGATGCTGGCCGACATGAATCGGCGCAACATGTGGCTGCTGCTCGCCGTGTGCCTGTTGTCCGCCTTGGCGGCCATCGTGGCGGCCCTGTTCTTCTCGGGACGCATCACCCGCCCGCTGAAGCAAATGGCCGAAGCCAGCAAGCGCATAGGCGCCGGCGACCTGACGGTGGACGTGCCGGTTTTGCGGCGCGATGAGACCGGCGTGCTGGCCCAGGCTTTCAATCAGATGGTGGACCAGGTGCGCACCTCCCAAGCGGATCTGGCCCAAAAGGCTCAGGAGGAGCGCGAGGTAAAGCAGTATTTGCAGGAGACCATCGGCCAGTACGTGGCTTTTGTGGAGAAGGTGGGGCAAGGCGACCTTACCGCCACGGTTACTCCGCCCAAGGCTGACGACCAGTTGGGGGTGTTGGGGGCCAACCTCAACGCCATGACCGCCAACCTCAGGGACATGGCCGGGCAGATACGCGAGGCCACCAGCAACATCACCTCCATGACCGCCGAGCTTTTGGCCGCGGCCAGCCAGCAGGCGGCGGTGAGCAGCGAGCAGGCGGCGGCGGTGAGCCAGACCACCACCACGGTGCAGGAGGTGCGTCAGACCGCCGAGCAGAGTGCCCAGCGGGTGCAGGTGGTCAGCGAGCAGGCCCAGGAGTCGACTCGTTTGGCGGGCGAGGGGCTCAAGGCGGTGGACAGCACCGTGGAGGGCATGAACCAGATCAAGGAGCAGGTGGTGGTCATCGCCGAGAGCATTTTGGGTCTCAGCGAGCAGACCCAGCAGATCGGCGAGATAATCTCCACGGTCAACGACATCGCCGACCAGAGCAACTTGCTTGCGCTCAACGCCTCCATCGAGGCGGCTCGTGCCGGTGAGGCGGGCAAGGGCTTCGCGGTGGTGGCCGACGAGGTGCGGGCTTTGGCGGAGCAGTCTCGCCAGGCCACGGAGCAGGTGCGCGAGATACTGGGCGAGATCCAGAAGGCGGCCAACACGGCGGTGATGGTGACCGAGGAGGGCAACAAGCGGGCCGAGCTGGGGGTGGAGCTTACCCAGCAGACCGGCGAGGCGATCACCGACATCAACCGGCGGGTGCAGCAGGTGGGGCAGGCGGCGCAGCAGATAGCGGCCTCCACCAAGGAGCAGGTGGCGGGCATGAACCAGATGGTGGCGGCTATGGAGAGCATCGACCAGGCCACGGCCCAGAGCCAGGCGGGCACCAGGCAGGTGGAGGAGGCCTCGGCCAACCTCAACGCCCTGTCATCCCAGCTCATCGCCCTGGTGGAAAAATACCGGCTCATATAGGGACGGCGACCAAGGCATGGATAAAGCGTTATGAGTTCTTCGGACGATTTCCGCCGCCAGTTGATGGAGACGTTCCAGGTGGAGCTGATGGAGCACCTGGGCACCCTCACCGACGGATGCCTGGCACTGGAACGGGCACCCAAGGAAGAGGACCGTCTCCGGATCATCGAGGAGATGTTCCGCGCCGCCCACAGCCTCAAGGGCGCGGCCCGGGCGGTGGAGTTGGAGGAGCTGGGCCTCATGGCCCACCGCCTGGAAGACGTATTCAGCGCCATACGCAAAGGGCGAATATCATTTTCTTCGGATTTGGGCGACCTAATCCTGCATGCCCTGGACGCCATAAGCCAGGCCTCCCAGATGCAACAGGATGGCGTCTCAATTCCTGGAGACCTGCAACGGCCCCTGCTGGAGCAGTTGGAAACGGCGGCCAAGGGCGAGCCCTTTAAGGTGCAGTCCTCGCCACGGCCCGCCCAGGACCGGGAAGCCTCGCCGCCACCAGGGCAGTCAACGCACCAGTCGCCGGAACCGGTGGTGGGTCTTCCTGAACCGGAAAAGCAGACCGCCCAAGAGCAGACGCGCGCTGTCGGCCCTCAAAGCCAGAACACCATCAGGGTAAGCGTGAAAAAGCTGGACGCCCTCATGGAAGGCATGGTGGAGCTGCTGGTGGCCCGCATGCGCCCGGCCCACCGCTTGAGCGAGCTGAACCAGATGCGCCGCCGCCTGGGGGCTTGGGAGACCCATTGGCGACAGGTGCGCGGCAACTACAACCAACTGCGCCGCCGCAAGAGCAACGATCCCCACGTGATGGCTTTGCTGGACTACGTGGCCCAGAGCGAGCAGAACCTGCGCGCCCTTATCGACGCGGCCTCCCGCATGGCCGGCGGCATGACCTCCGACACCAGGCAACTGGCCCTGTTGACCGACGAGATGCAGCTCAACGTGCATCGGGTGCGCATGCTGCCCCTGACCAGCCTTTTTTCCCTTTTCCCGCGCATGGTGCGTGACCTTGCCCGCCAATCGGGCAAACTGGTGGAACTGGAGATGCAGGGGGAGCACACCGAGGTGGACCGCCAGGTGCTGGAGGCCATGAAGGACCCGCTCACCCACCTGCTTCGCAACGCCTTGGATCACGGCATCGAGCCGCCCGAGGTAAGGAGCCGCCAAGGCAAGTCCGCCACGGGCCGCATAGTCCTAAAGGCCTCCCAGGAAGGGAACATGGTGCACCTGGAGGTGGAGGACGATGGCGCGGGCATCGACCTGGACAAAGTGCGCGACGTTGCCTGCTCCCGGGGAATGCTGGACCCGGACCTGGCCCGGGACCTGAACGCCGACGCCTGCAAGGAGCTTCTTTTCCATTCCGGTTTCAGCACCAAGGATAAGGTCGATCAACTCTCTGGCCGGGGAGTGGGCCTGGACGCGGTGAGGGCGGGGGTGGAAAACCTGCAAGGATTGGTGAGGGTGGACTCCACCTCGGGCCACGGCACGACCTTTTCCTTGATGCTGCCCCTCACCTTGGCCACCACCAAAAGCCTGTTGCTCCAGGTGGGGGAAACCACCGTGGCGGTTCCGGCCAGCGCCGTGGAGCGGATACATCTTATCCCCGTGGAGCGGGTGGGCAGCGTGGAGGGCAAGTCGGTCATCGAACTGGACGGCCGCACTGTGCCCCTGGTTTCCATGGCCCGGGTTTTGGAGCTGTCTCCCGAGACCGCAACCGAGTCCAGGGATAAGATCACCGCCGTGGCCATGGGCTTGGCCGAGCGCCGGGCCGCCTTTGCGGTGGACGGCCTGCGGGGCACCCAGGAGGTGGTGGTGAAAAGCCTGGGGCAACAGCTCAAAAAGGTGCGCAACGTGGCCGGAGCGGCGGTGCTGGGAAGCGGCGAGGTGATCGTGGTGCTCAACGTGGCCGACCTGTTGGCGTCTGCCGCCAGAGGAGGTTCGGTTACCACCAGGGTGGCCTCCAAGCAGGAGAAAAAAGCCGCGCCCATGATATTGGTGGTGGACGATTCCATCACTACCCGCACCCTGGAGAAAAATATCCTGGAAACCGCCGGCTACCGGGTGCAGGTGGCCAGCGACGGCGAGGAAGCCTGGGACATGGTGCAGCGGGTGCGCTACAACATCGTGGTCAGCGACGTGGACATGCCTCGCCTGGACGGATGCGGCCTGGCCGCCAGGGTCAAGCGCGACGAGCGATTCCGCGACATCCCGGTGGTGCTGGTCACTTCCCTGGATTCGGAAGAAGACAAGCTGCGGGGCATGCAGAGCGGCGCCGACGCCTATATAACCAAGGGCGAGTTTGACCAGGGACACCTTTTGGGAACCATCGAAAGGTTGATCGGGTAGGGCGGTGACGACCAAGATACTCATCGTTGACGACTCGGCCACCCAGCGCCAGGTGCTGCGGGAGATGCTGGCCCACGACCCGGAGTTCCTGGTCGTGGGCGAGGCGGCCGACGGGATGGAGGCCTTGGAGCTGTGCCACCGGCTGGAGCCGGACTTGGTGACCATGGACATTCAGATGCCGCGCATGAACGGCTACGAGGCCACCCGCCGCATCATGTCCGAGACTCCCCGCCCGGTGGTGGTGCTCACCAGCTCTTTCAGCGACCGGATGCTGGGTATCAGCTTCAAGGCGCTGGACAGCGGGGCGCTCATGGTGCTGGGCAAACCGACCAGCATCTCCATGCCCCAGGAAGAAAAGGACCGCCTTTTGGGCCAACTCAAGGCCATGGCCGGAGTCAAGGTGGTGGGCCGCCGCTGGAACCGCCTGGACCGCCCCCAAGACGGCCGCGCACTCCCTAAGGCCTCGCCCGTGACAGCCGGCAGCAAGGTGGAGCTTATTTGCCTGGGCGCCTCCACGGGAGGGCCGCCCGCAGTGCAGGGCATTTTGCAGAGCCTCTCCCCCCAGGCCACGCCCCCCATCGCCCTGGTGCAGCACATAAACCTGGGCTTCGTGGACAGCCTGGCCCGCTGGCTCAGCGATACCACCGCCTTCAAAGTGGAGCCGGCCAAGCCGGGGGTCAGGTTGCAGGCTGGCAAGGTGATCCTGGCCCCGGAGAAGCGGCACCTCACCGTGCTCAAGGGCGGGATGGTACGCCTGGTGGACGCGGACCCCGTGGACGGCCACCTGCCCTCGGTGACCGCCCTGTTCCGCTCGGCCGCCGCCTACGGATCATCGGCCATGGGGGTGCTGCTCACCGGCATGGGGCGCGATGGGGCCCAGGGACTCTTGGAAATGAAAAACGCCGGCGCCTGGACCATCGCCCAGGACCGCGAAAGCAGCGTAGTGTACGGCATGCCCGGAGAGGCCGTGGCCCTTGGCGGAGCCGGGGAGGTGTTGCCTCTGAGCTCCATCGCCAAACGAATCAGTACAATTTGCGCTTCTTTTCAGGAAGCGGGTAAACATGGCAATTGATCTGCAGGATCGGGATCAAATGAACGAAGTCAGCCCTTGCGAGTCGAACAGCCCTGTGGAGAAAATCCTGTGCGTGGAGGACAGCCCCACCCAGGCGGCTCATATAAGAAACATCCTGGCCAATGATGGATACCAGGTGGAGGTGGCGGCCGACGGCTTCCAGGCCCTGGTCCTGGCCCGGGAGACCAAGCCGGATCTGGTGGTACTGGATGTCATGTTGCCGGACATAGACGGTTACAGCGTCTGCCGCAAGCTGCGCTCTCAGTCCGACCACTACATTCCCGTGCTCATGCTCAGCGCCCGCCAGGAGGTGGAGGATCGCCTGGACGGCCTGGAGGTGGGCGCGGACGACTACCTGCCCAAGCCCTTCGACGCCAGGGAGCTGTTGGCCAGGGTGAAGTCCCTGCTCAGGATCAAGCGGCTAAACCACGAACTACAGGAAAAGCTCAACGAAGCGCAGGAGTCTTTCAACGTGTGGCGGCGGGTGGCGGTGACCGACCACCTGACCGGGCTGCACAACCGCCACTACCTGCAAAAAATGCTGCAAGACGAGGTGACCGTGGCCAGCCGCTACGGCACCTCACTTTCCTGTGTGATGCTGGACATCGACCACTTCCGCGACTTCAACAACCACTACGGTCACCTGGTGGGCGACGAAGTGCTCAAGGGCCTGGCAGCCGTGTTGGAGCGAGGCTCGCGCAAGGCGGACGTCATCGCCCGCTACGGCGGCGAGGAGTTCGTCTTGCTGCTGCCCATGACCGACCTTGACGCGGCCGCCCTGACCGCCCGGCGCTTGTGCCGGGAGGTCGCCTCCACTCCTCTGGCCAGCGAGGCGGGCAACCTGAAGGTCACCATAAGCCTGGGAGTGGCGGCCTTGCCCGACCCGGACATCACCACCCCGCTGAAGCTGATCGCCAAGGCCGACAGGGCTCTTTACATGGCCAAGGACGCGGGGCGCAACCGAGTGGTGGTGCTGGGCCCTGGAAACAGCCCGCCCCAAGAGTTGACCCAATGAGGATAAGGCAATGATCAAAGTCTTGGTGGTGGATGATTCCCCGACTACTTCCGCCTTGCTTAAACATATACTGGAGGCCGATCCCGAGGTGCGCGTGGTGGGAATGGCCGTAAACGGCAAACAGGCGGTTCAGATGGCCGGGGAGTTGATGCCGGACGTAATCACCATGGACGTGGTGATGCCGGACATGGACGGGGTGGAAGCGACCCGTCAAATAATGGCCACCGCGCCGGTGCCCATCGTGGTGGTCACCGCCCATGCCGATGCCAACGAGCCCAGGGTGGCCTTCGAGGCCTTGAAGGCGGGAGCCCTGGAGGTGGTGGCCAAACCGGTGGAGGCCGGGCGGGCCGCCCAGGATACCTGGGGTGAGTGCTTGCTCAAGACCGTCAAGGCAGTGGCTGGGGTTGAGCTGAAGTGTTGACACTTGGGAGAGTCCTGAAAAAACGTGCCTGCTGATAAACATATTCTGGTCGCTGAGGACAGCCCCACTCAGGCCATCAAGCTGGCCATGTTGCTGCAAGAGGCGGGCTATGTCCCTCATGTGGCTAAGAACGGCCGGGAGGCCTTGGAGCATCTGGAGCACCAGGCGGCGGATCTGGTGATAAGCGACGTCATGATGCCCGAGATGGACGGGTATCAACTCTGCGCGGCCATAAAGGGAGACCTTCGCCTGCAGGGCATCCCGGTGATACTGCTCACCTCCCTTTCCGAGCCCGAGGACGTGATCGCGGGCCTGGAAAACCAGGCCGACTATTACGTAACCAAGCCCTATGACCAGAGGTACCTGCTCGGCAAGGTTGATTCCCTTATCAGCGGCAGGCACAAGGTGGAGTCCAAGGGCGCTGATTTGCAGGTTACCATCCAGGGCCGGGAGTACCGGGTTTCGGCCGACCGGCGCCAGATGATCAACCTGCTCCTGTCCACCTACGAAAACGCGGTGCTGCAAAACCGGGAGTTGGCCCAAATCCGCGACGAGTTGGAAAATGCCAACCATCGCTTGGCGGACAACCTCCAGGAACTGGCCGCATCCGAGCAGCGTTTCCGCTCCCTGGTTCAGACGGTGCCGGACATCGTCTATCGCTTGGACCCCCAAGGGCGCTTCACCTACATCAACGAGGCCATCAACAGGCTGGGTTTCGAGCCCATGGAGTTGCAGGGCCAGCACTTCAGCACCATTATCTATCACTCCGAGGTGGACGCGGTCAGCCGTGAAAAAGTGTTGCTCAGTTTGAAGGGGGAGCACACCGGCAACCAAAAGGCCCCCAAGCTCTTTGACGAGCGGCGCTCCGGAGACCGAAAGACCTCCGGTCTGGAGGTGAAGCTGCGTTGCAAGCACTCCAGCAGCTACAAGCCTGGCCTGGTGCAGCTGTTGGGCGACGAGGTGGTCTTCGCCGAAGTGAGCAGCGCGGGCCTGCACGAAGACAAGGGGACGTCAGAAAACAGATTTTTTGTGGGCACGGTGGGGGTGATCCGAGACATATCCATGCGCAAACGCATGGAAAGGGAATTGGAACTGGCCAACATCGAGCTGGAGCGCAAGGTGGAGGAGCGCACCGCAAAGCTGGCCGCGGCCAACAAGTCCCTGCAAAATGAGATAGCGGAGCGCAAGCGGGCCCAGAGCGACCTTCAGCAATCCCTCAAGGAGATCGAAAAGGCCCAGGACGAAGCCCGCAAGATGGAAATACAGCTTCGCCAGTCCCAGAAAATGGAAGCCCTGGGCACCTTGGCCGGGGGCATCGCCCACGATTTCAACAACATTTTGTCGGTGATCATGGGCTATGCCGAAATGGCCTCGGCTGATTCACGCAGCGGGTGTGTCGACCCCAAGGACCTGGACGAGATACTGGGCGCCGCCGACCGGGCCAAGGGACTGATCCGCCAAATCCTGACCTTCAGCCACCGGGTGGAGCCGGAGTTCAAGGCGGTGAACCTGGCCCAGGAGGTGGAGGCCGTAGCCAACCTAATCCGCAAGATACTTCCCAAGATGATCGAGGTGCGCCTTGAGGTAGCCAAGGGCCTACCTCTGATCAACGGCGATCCCCACCAGATTCAGCAGATGCTCATGAATTTGGGCACCAATGCCCGCGACGCCATGCCCGATGGGGGCGAGCTCAGCATCTCGGTGGAACTGGAAGATGTGGATAACCGGGCATGCAGCGCCTGCTCCCAGAGATTTTCCGGCAAGTTCGTGGTGGTTTCCGTGGCCGACACCGGCACGGGCATGCTCCCCGAGGTGCTGGCCAGGGCGTTTGACCCCTTTTTCACCACCAAGGAAGTGGGCAAGGGCACCGGGCTGGGCCTGGCCACGGTTTTCGGGGTGGTCAAGGGGCACAGCGGCCACATAATCTTCGAAACCGAGCAGGGTTACGGCTCCACTTTTAAGGCCTTTTTCCCGGTCGACGCCAAGCAAGTCATCGAAGCCCCGCCCCAGGAGCATGCGCCGCGACAGGTCGGAGGCAACGAGACAATCTTGTTGGTAGACGACGAGGAGCAAATTCTCATTATAGGCACGGCCCATCTTTCCACGGCCGGTTTCAGGGTGTCGCAGGCGTCCAGCGGCGAAGAGGCCATGGCGCTTTTCAAGGAGCGGCAGGGCGAGTTCGACCTGGTGATCTTGGACCTGAGCATGCCTGGCATGGGGGGAAGCAAGTGCCTGGAAGAGATGCTGGCTCTGGATCCGAAGGCCAGGGTGATCATTTCCTCGGGTTACGCCCGTGACGGGGCCCTGCAGGGCGGCCTGTCTAAAAAAACCGCCGGGCTGCTGCCTAAGCCCTTCAGCAGGGCCGAAATGCTGGAAACGATTCGCAAGGCCCTGGATATGGAGCCGTGGCCGCCCCCTGCCGTACAATAGACTTCCATCTCTTTGGTTTTGGTGGCAAAATCAAAACGCCTGCAGGATTTCGGCAAGGAGGTTCCATCTATGGCTCGCCGTTGCCTGGCGTTTTGTCTGGTTTTATTGTTCGCGGCCACGGTTAGCGCCTGCCGAGAGGCCCAAATGGCCGCCCCGGTGGAACTGGCCGCCGTTACCCAGCCCTGGGAGGTGGAGCAGACCCGGGTAACCGGCTGGGACGCGCCCTTCACCTTCGGCCCCTACACCGTAAAAGACATTAAACGCGGCTGGACCGAGAGCACCGCCTGGGGCTTCATCTCCTATGAGAGCTACCGGGCCGACCAATCCTATGAATACCTCCTGGCCACGGGGCAGGGGGGCAAGGCCTGGCGCTGCAACTGGGCCGCCAAGGTGAGCCAGGAGATCTTGGGATCAATGGTGGGCGGGGGTAAGCTGACCTGGGAGGTCGGAGCGGGGCAAAGCCTGGCCTGCTCCCTGCGTTCGCCAAAAGGAATCCTGTGGCGGCTGGCCCTGGCGGCGGGCGGCGCTTCCAACGCGCCCATGCGGGGAGTGCTGGAAGGGCCCAAACTCACCATCCAAGTGCAGGGCACCGACAAGCTGGAAGGCACCACCATCCCCCTGAGCGAGCCCACGGGCTACGTTTTCAGCGTGGCCGGGCAACTCAGCGGCACGGTGGGGGCGGTGCAGGTGATAAACAACGGATTGCTGTGGCTGCCCGACTCGCCCCAGCAGGGGGCCATGGCCGCCGCCTCGGCGGCCCTGCTGCTCTACCAAGACATAAGCCGCAAGTAAACGCAAAGGAATCGGCATGCCCTCTGGACGCACAAGAAAACTGATCCACCTGCTTCTGGGGGCCGCCCTAGCCCTGGCCTTTATATTGCACGCCGCCTGCGGCGGCTCTCCCTCCGCGCCTCCGCCTCCTTCCGCCGACCTGGGCGCTCCCTTGGTGGTTAGCCGCCCGGCAGGTCCGGGCTGGCAGGGAGACATGGTCTTCGGCGGCTACAGGGTCCACGGCATCCAGGCGGAAAAGCCGGTGCAACAGGAATGGGCCTTTGTGGGCATGCGGGGCCTGGTAATGCGCCAGGCGGCCGATTTCGTGGTCAGCGGCCCCCAGGGTGACTGGTATTGCCGTTGCGCCCTGGGCGGCGACTACGGCGGCATGGATCTGAACATCGGCACCCTGTGGGGCCACGGCTTCACCCTGGACCCCAGCCGCAGCATTGTGTTGGGCTGCGTCATGACCCCGGCCAAGGGCGGCAAGACCTGGCGCATGTCGGTATACTCCCTGCCTTCCAAGTGGCGCGACGCGGGCAAGGACCCCAACGCCGCAGGGGCCTTGAGCGACGCGGCCGACATGACCATCCGCATCAAAGGCAAGGGCCTGATGTCCGTGGAAGAGGTGGGCGGCGGCCAGCCGCCGGAGTACAGGTTCCTGGGCGACAACGGCGAATTGGCCCAGGTTCAGGTCAAAAACCCCCAGCAGGTGTGGCTGCCCCGGGGCGAGCTGCGCGGCCCCCTGGCCGCGGCCGCGGCGGGCATATTGGTGGCTCACGGGGACCTGGTTAAAAAATGATTCCCGCCTTTTAGTGCACCCAGGCTGATTTTCGAAAAATCTCTTACCCCTACATCTTGTTGTAGCTAAAGAGACAACCCACTCAATATTGTGTTGTGGGTTGACTCTGGGCCTTGTTTTTGATAATTTCGAGTGAACACTAGCGTGGGGTGACCATGAAGGTCCGCCGTCTGGACATCATAGGCTTCAAATCCTTTGCCGATCGCACCATTATGGACTTTCCCGAAGGTCTGTGCGCGGTGGTGGGTCCCAACGGATGCGGCAAGTCCAATGTGGTGGATGCGGTCCGCTGGGCTCTGGGAGAGCAATCCGCCCGGCAGCTTCGCGGCCAAAGCATGGAAGACGTTATCTTCAACGGTTCCGGCGGACGCAAGCCCGCGGGACTGGCCGAAGTCAACGTGGTCTTTGAAAACGACGGCAGCATCACCGCCGAGCCCTACGCCGGGCTCAGCGAAATCATGGTCACCCGCCGCCTGTACCGCAACGGCGACAGCGAGTACCGCATCAACAAGATGCCCTGCCGCCTCAAGGACATCCAGCAGGTGCTCATGGACACCGGCCTGGGCAACCGGGCCTACGCCATCATCGAGCAGGGCAGGGTGGCCGCTTTTATTGATGCCAAGCCCATCGAGCGCCGCCTGTGGGTGGAGGAAGCGGCGGGCATCACCCGCTTCAAGAACCAAAAGAAGATCAGCCTGCGCAAGATGGAGGGCACCAAGGATAACCTCTCGCGCCTTGACGACATCCTCCTGGAGGTCTCCACCCAGATGGAGCGCCTCAAACGCCAGGCCAAAAAGGCCCAGGCCCACAAGACCCTTCGCGAGCAGATCCGCGAGCTTGACCTGAACGCCTCCAGTTTTGAATACCGCCAGTACAACCAGGAAATTTCCCAGGTGCGGGCCGAGGCCGACGCGGCGGGCACCAGCCTGGAGTTGGCTAACCAGCGCTTGGCTGGTCTGGAAACCGACCTGGAGACCGCCCGCCTGGAGCTGATGGAGGCCGAGGAGGAGATTCGCGACTCCGGAGCCCGCCGCCTAGAGGCCCAGGGGGCCATCCAAAAGGCGGAGAATGAGCTGATCCTCCTGGGGCGGGAAGCCGAGAACCTCAAGCGCCAGGCCGCCCGCCTGGAAGAGGAGCGGGTGGAGTTGAAGCGCGGCCTGGTGTCCAACCAGGACGAGCTGAACCGGGCGCGGCGTCTCTTGGCCGAGGCCGAGGGCCGCAGCCGCCAGAGCGACCTGGCCGTGGGCGAGGCCTCCCAGGAGGTTGCCCGCTGCCAGAATTCCCTGAACGCCGCCGAGGAGGCGGTGGACCTGGCCAAGGGCGAGCTGGTGGACGCCATGAGCCGTCTGAGCCAGATCAAGAACCGTCAGGGCGACCTGGAGCGCCGCCGCCAAGAGCTGGAGCGCCGCCGCCAGCAGCAGGACGAGCAGCGCCGCCAGATGATGGAGCAGGAGGCTGTGGCCGGGCAAAACCTGGAGCAGGTGCGCGGGGAGGTTGAAAGCCTGCGCATGGCCCAGGAGGAAACCGCCCAGGGTCTGGCCCAGGCTCAGGCCCGCCTCAAGGAGTTGGGCGAGGAGCTCAGCGCCCTGCGCCGGGAAGAGACCGAGGCCACCCGCCGCCGCCACCAGATGGACGCCTCGGTGAGCGCCTTGGCGCTGAGTCTGGACTCCCACCAGTGGGCCGGGGCCGGGGTGCGCAAGCTGCTCAAGGCGGACCAGGCCGGTGAGCTGCCCGTGCCCCTCAAGGGCATGGTGGCCGATAGGCTCAACGTGGAGCCTGGCCGCGAGGATTTGGTTGAGAGCGTCTTGGGGCCGGACCTGCAAGCGGTGATCGTGCAGAGCGGCCAAGACGCCCTGAACCTGGCCGCCTGGAGCGGCGAAAAGGGCCTGGGACGCCTTCGGGTGGTGGCCCTGGACGATCTGGCCTCCCAGGGGCAGCAGACTCCCTCGGGGGCGCAAGCCCTTTCCGGGGTGGTGCGCCCGGAGGCTGGTTACGAAGCCCTGACCCATCTCCTGGCCGGGGCGGGCTGGTGCCCGGACCTGGAGGCCGCCTGGCGAGCGGGCCGCACTCTGGCTCCAGGACAAGTGGTGGTGAGCCCCGGCGGGCAGCGCCTGGACAAGCCCGGCCTGGGCACCGTGGGCGCGGGCAAGGACGGAGGCGAATCCATCCTGGCCCGGCGCAACGAGCTGCAAACCAAGCGCGAGGAGTTGGCCAAGGCCGAGCAAACCGAGCAGGCCGCCGCCCATAAGCGCCGCGCCGCCGAGGCGGCCATGGCCGAGGCCGAGCAGGAGCGCGACTCCCTTAGCGAGGAGCAGCAGTTCCGCCAGCAGGAGCTTACCCAGCGGGAGCGCGACCTGGCCCGGGCCGAGCAGGAGAACCAGGGAGCCCAGCGCCGCTTGCAGGCCCTGGACTTCGAGAACGAGGAGACCGAGAGCGAGTTCGCCCACCTGCGCCAGGAGATGACCACCCTGGCCCAGGAGGGCGGAGAGTTGCAGGGTCGCGACCAGGAGCTGGAAGAGGAGTTGGGGCAGTCCCGGGCCATGCTCCAGGAGGCCCGCCAGGCTCTGGAGGAGGCCCGCCATCTGGAAGGCGAGGCCAAGCTGGCCGCCGCCAGCCTGGGCAGCCAGACCCAGCAGGCCCAGCGCGAGGCTCAGCGCCTGCAACAGGAAATGGACCGGGCCAGCGCCAGGGTGTTGGCCCTGGGCAGGGAACTGGAGCAAACCCAGGACCAACTCAAGATCTGCGAGGAGCGCCGGGGCAAGGAGCAGGAAGGCCTGGGCGGGCTCTACACCGAGCTTGACCGCCAGGAATCCAGCCTCAAGATGGCCCAGGAGGTTTTGGGGCACGCCCAGGGGCGCACCGCCCAGTTGGAAGGCGAGCTGAAACGGGCGCGGGCCGAGCTCAAGCAGGCCGAAAGCGCGGGGCAGGAACTGGCCTGGAAGCTGCGCGAGCTGGAGCTCAAGCGGGAGCAGGTGGCCGAGCAGACCATGGAGCGCTGCCGCCTGGAGCTGGCCGCCCACTACAAGGAGCACCTGCCTGAGGGGGCCTTTGACCTGGAGAGCAGCAAGCGTAAGCTGGACAAGCTGCGCACCCGCCTAAACCGCCTGGGTCCGGTGAACCTGGAGGCCATCAGCGAGCACGCGGCCCTGTCCGAGCGCCACGAGTTCCTCACCACCCAAAAGGCCGACCTGGAGGCCTCCCTGGAGGACCT
>Ga0180017_100471_pt1 | contig 13410 bp, 15 predicted proteins | sample KR46_S_MetaG_FD_129674 | JGI IMG/M metagenome (GOLD analysis project Ga0180017, IMG submission 129674) | Groundwater microbial communities from the Olkiluoto Island deep subsurface site, Finland - KR46_S_MetaG | ecosystem: Environmental > Aquatic > Deep subsurface > Groundwater | place: Finland...
CCAGCTGGGCCCTGGCCAGATCCAGGCTGGCCTGGAACGAGCGCGGGTCGATGCGGAAGAGCAGTTGCCCGGTGGTCACTTCGCCACCTTCCTCGAAATGCCTGCTTTCGAGAAAGCCGCTGACGCGGGCGCGGATCTCCACGGTCTGCGAGGCCTCGGTCTGGCCGAGGAAAAGGGGCTGGAGCGGCACGGTGCGTGCGCTCAGGGTGAGCATGGACACAGCCAGAGCCCGCTGCGGTCCCCTGGCCTGCATGGCCTGGGGGGTGGAGTCCGAGCCTTGCAGGTAGGCAAAGCCCGCGGCCACCGCGCCCGCCAGAATGACGAGCATGACCGCCCGCCGGATGCTCCGGGCGTTCCGGAACAACCCGGATTCTCTGAATCTCTTGCTGCTGATCACTGGATACTCCTGAAAAATTGTAAAAGAGTGTTCCGTCAGGCTGCCCCGCGCGTGTCGCACGGCGCGCCGTCATGTCCCGGCATCCGCCGCAGGGCCGTCGGCTCTGGGGGCGGAATTCTGCCTGGGGGGCTGGGTCAGGGATGCTTTGCCTCGGGTGTGAGCAGGCCGTGGAGCAGGAGGCCCGTGATCTCCTTGGCCTGTTCCTCCAGACAAATGGTGCGCTTGGCGAAATAATTGGTGAAGATGGTGCCGTAGAGCATGTCGCCGATCATGTCGAAGAGCCGGTCCACCGGACGCTCCCGGAAGATGCCGTCGCGCATGAGCTGGGAGATCTCGGCCTTGTGCTCTTCCCGATGCCGTCCGATATACTCAAGGTACGACGGGGTCTTGCGGTCCTTGAATACGGCCCGTTCCTGGATGAGCAGCTCTATGAACTCCGGGTTTTCGTTGAAATAGCGCAGAAACGCCCTGACGGCCCGGCCAAAGGATTCGACAGGATCATCCACGGCAGAGCCGTCGATGGTCTCGATCAATCCGTTCATGACATGGTCCACGGACTCGCGAAACAACTCCTGCTTGTTGACGAAGTAGTTGTAGACCGTACCCTTGGAGCAGCCCGCTGCCTGGGCGATGGCCCCGATATCGGCCCGGTCGAACCCCTCGCGTGCGAAATGGGTCACCGCCTGGGCGAGGATGCTCTTCCTGCGCTGGATCCTTCTTTCCGGATCGGGGGGGCGGCCTGGTCCCCGGCGTGCCTGTTGCGTCCGTGTCATCTGTTCTCCTATTTTATGACTGACGGGTCAGTCATATTAATGGTCGACATGGATGTCAAGGGGCTGGGTGCAGGTTTTTCGGCAGTGGCCCTTGTGTGGGTGCGACCGGCTCCGGACGCGGGAGGCGCGCAGGCAGGGTGAATCGGCTTGCCATTGTCCAGGTTGTGGTTCATATCGGGCATTGGAGGAGTTTCGGACAGCGGGATTCCCCTGGCGCGGAAAACAGTGGGGCCATGCCCCGGAAACGGGCGATACAGGAGCGGGACATGAAACGGCTGATTGTTCTTGCGGTTGCAACGGGTTGGCTTGTTCTTCTGGGGGCGTGCGGTTCCAGCTACCACGCGCGCGACATGAAGCTGCGGACCACGTTCGTCGATCCCTCCATCCTGGAGAAAGGGACCGGGGATCAGGCGCTCTACCGCTACATCAACAAGAAGATCGACATCAACAAATACAACAAGATACTGCTCGAACCGGTCCTGGTGGCCAAGGACGGCGAGCTCTCCGCCGAGACGCGGGAGAACTATCAGCGTCTGGCCAACAACGCCTATGTCCTGCTGAGTCAGGAGCTTGGCAAGGACTATGCCCTGGTCAAAACCCCGGAGCCGGGGACCATGCGGCTGTCCATGGGCATTCTCGACGCGGACCCCTCCAACCCGGTGCGCAACGTGCTCTCGTCGCTGACGCCCATCGGCATGGTCGTCAACCTCGTGACCTATTCGGACACCGGCAAGCAGTCCGGCGTGGGCGAGGTGTCCATGGAGATGAAGGTAGTGGACGCCATGACCGGCGAGCTCATGGGCGCTGTGGTGGACCGGCGCGTGGGCGGCTCCAATCCCGATGCCGTGGTGGACACCTGGTCCGCCGCCGACGCGGGGCTGACGTGGTGGGCCAAGCGCACCCGCTACTTCCTCTGCCTCGCCCGCGCGGGCCTTGGTTGCGAGAAGCCCTGACCTGGCTGCGCGTTGTCCCTCTGGGGCTAGCCGGTAGCCGAGATGTGAGCAAAGGCACAGCCCTGTTGGCCTGAGGCTCCCCTGGCCGGGCCATCGAGTTGCCGAAAGTCTGCCCTTGGTGGCCCGCAGTGGGAAGAGGGAGGGAAAAGACCCAAGTGAAAAGGAAAAGGCCTTACGCGCGCGGCGTAAGGCCTTGTGGTTCCTTGGCGTCCCCAAGGGGATTTGAACCCCTGTTAACGGCGTGAAAGGCCGTCGTCCTGGACCAGGCTAGACGATGGGGACGCAAATTTGGCTGGGCTGCAAGGACTCGAACCTTGATTAACGGAGCCAGAACCCGTCGTCCTGCCAATTGAACGACAGCCCAGCAGCGAGAAGTTGATCTAAGGGTTAACCCCTCGCATGTCAACTTCTTTTTGCGATTAAATTACACTGCTCTGGCGAGCTTGCGGGTGCGCTTCTTGAGGACGTTGATCTTGCGGCGCACGCGGTCGCGTTTGGTGCGGTCCTCAAGGGTGTCCTTCTCGGTGCGCAGGGCGCGGATGATCCGCTTGGTCTCGTGGATCTGCTTCTTGTAGGGGGAGACGGCCTCCTCCTCGACGATGCCGAACAAGGTCTTGATCTCGGCCACCAGCTCTTCCTTGCTCTTGCCGGAAGCGCCGACAACCATGGGCAGCTTGTTCATGCACAGGGAGCGCAGCTCCTTGGCGGTCATCTTTTCGAGGGTCTTGGTCAGGCCAAGCTCTTCAAAGGCAATTTCCTTGGTCTCTTCGCTCATGATACAACTCCTTAAAAGGTCCCCGGAGGGCGCAAATTTCTTACTCGTCGGCAAACATGCGCTGATATGCCCGGTAGCATCTGCCCACTGGGGAATCCGGGTCCAGCTTTTTATTCAAAGTCCCTAACTTATCAGGCTTTTTTAGCGGTCTTTGAGGGGGGTTTTCTTGCCGTGGGAAATCCCCGTCCAAAGGAACTCTGCCGTTTAGCAGTTCAAATGCCACTTTGTCAAAGACTTCTTCCCCCAAAAACCCGTTTATCTTGCCGAGGATCATGGGCGCGAGATACTGGGCCTCCTGCGCGATCATCGGGTCTTCTGCCGCAAGAATGAGCTTGCCGCCCCGGTGGCCCAGCGGGCGGACCATGCGGGCCATCTCGCCCATGAGCCGGTCCCACTCGCGCCACAGCCGGATCAGGGCCATGGAGCCAGTGGTGTCGAGCCTGCCCAGGAAGTTGGGCAGGGCTCGATTGAGCTGGACAACCTTGTTGTGGCGGCCCTTGCGGCTGTGGTGGCGGAGATAGGCCATGGGGTCGGATGCTTCTGGCGGAGGCGGCTACATGCACACCCTGGCGCGGTAGTTGACGATCAGGGCCGGACAGCCGGGCGACAGGGCCACCTGGATGACCGTGGAGCCGATGAACGATTTGGCCGGCTCCTCGCTCGACGAATACTGGGCCATGATCACGAGGTCGGCCTCGCTCCAGCGGGCGCGCTTGAGGATCTCGGCGTAGGGCAGCCCCTCCCAGCATTCGAACGAGTGGCTGAGGCCGGTGAGCGCCTTGCCATACCGCTTCTCCATGCGCTCCTTGATCCGGTCGATGAATACGTTCATGTCCTGCATGTAGTATTCGGGATTGGGGCAGTTCTGGCCGATGTCCATGACGTGGAACACGTCCAGATGTGCGCCGTAGGCCCTGGCCACCTGGATGGCGTAGCACAGGGCCGAGTCCGACGGGGTGGAGAAGTCGGTGGCCATGACGATGCGCTTGATGTCCACGGTCTTGGGCGACTCGTGGGTCACGACCATGACCGGGCAGAAGACGTTGGAGCAGACCTTGCGGATGGTGGTGTCCACCGCCCCCCACATGCGGTCGGGCCGGACCGCGGCGGAGCGGTGGTGGCCCATGACCACGAGGTCCACGCCCTCGGTGTGGATGATCTTGAGCAGCTTTTCGTGGGTCGGGCCGGTGACCACCCGGATGGAGTGGTTGGGGATGTCCTTGAGATCGTCGGCGTAGAAGGCCGCGATCTTGTCCTTGGCCGACGCCATGAGCTTCTCAGTCGGAATGATGTCGTCGAAGCTGCACCACTCGTCGTGTCCGATGGGCAGGGCGTGGTAGAGGACCAGCTCCGAGCCGTGTTTGCGAGCAAGATCGAAGGCGGTCCGGGGTGCCGTCTGAATGCCTATCTGCGGGGTGGCGGCAAGCAGTATTTTCTTGAACATGGCGTCTCCTTGTCTGGGCAGCGTCCTGGCGCCGCTTCGCGCCTGGTGCCTGAATATTCTGTATTACTATTACAAGTTCAGGACGGGCGGGCAAGCATTATCGCGCAGGTCAGGTGCCCTTGGCGTCACTCTCCTGTCACTGACGGCTGGTGCGGCCTCGCCCGATTCCTGTGAGCCTTGGATCGAGTTGAGCAGGGTGGGGGCGAGCAGTGGGGAAAGTCTGAGCATGAAGCCTCCGTGCTGATTCTTTCGCCTGCCTATACCCGCTATCGCGTCTGGCAACAACAGAAGATCGGGGGGAGTCGGCAGGCGCGGTGGCCTGGATGGTCGCATTTGGCCCGTTCCTTGAAAAGATATGCATGCGTCGGCTGGTCCGGGCTGGCCTGCCCGAATTCAACCTGCCGGTTTCATTTGATGTGTTGCCGAAGCCACGTTGCATCGGGTCTGCGCGTGATGACAATTATGTTCAGACAGACAGTGTGGAAGTGCGCAAAACGTTAATCAGGCCGGGCCGGGCCAGGCCAGGTGCCGGGCCAGGAGCCGGTCCAGGGAGGCAATGTGGCGCAGAGCAGGGGACGGAAGCCGGGGGCCAGATACGGCGTCTTTGTCTACGGGACGCTGAAAAAGGGATTCTCGAACCACCGCTTTCTCAGGGACGCTGTTTTTGTCGGCGATGGGTGGACCGTGAAGAGTTACGCCCTGTACCTGGACGAATACCCCGGCGTATATCAGGGAACCCCTGTCAGTCGCGTCCGCGGCGAGGTCTACGAGGTGGACAGGGGACTGCTGGCTCGCCTGGACGCACTGGAGGGCCACCCCGTGCTCTACCGCCGCGAGGAGATAGACGTGCTCCTGGACGACGGGCGCACGGTGCGGGCCTGGATATACTTCTATCCTCACGATGGCGGGCAGCTCCTCGCCGGGGGCGAGTTCGGCCACGGGGCAGCGTAGATCGTCCGGCTTTTCTTGCGCGCCTCGCCGTTGGCCGGTACTCTGTCGGGCATCCCGGCTGGATTCCCGGTCGGGAAAGGAGGCAGCCGTGCGCATCTCCATTACCTATATCCATCACAATTGTTTTGTGCTCGAGACGCCGGGCCGGACGTACCTCTTCGATTATCCGGGCGATGCCCACCTGCCTGACGGGGCCGCCGATCTGGTGCGCCTAGCCGTGGCCGGGCGCGATCTGGCCGTGTTCATCTCCCACGGGCATGACGACCATATGAACGACCACCTCGACCAAGTCACTGCTGCGGCGGCTTCGGTGCGCCATGTCATCTCCGACGACGTGGCCGAGCTACGGCCCGGCGCCATGCCCGCGTGCGGCGAGACGCTGGTGGTCGAGCCGGACGCGCGCTACAGCTTTGGCTCCATGGACGTGCAGACCCTGATGAGCAACGACCTGGGCGTGGCCTATCTGGTGGAGGATGCGGGCTTGCGCTTTTACTACGGCGGGGATCTGGCCGAGTGGGTCTGGCCCGCGACCCCGCTACGCGAGGCGGAGTTCACCCGCGCCTTTTTCAACCAGGCCATGGAGCGGGTGCGCGATTTCAGGCCGCATGTGGCCTTTTCCAACACCGACCCGCGTCTGGCCAACCTGGCGGGCGGCCCAACGGCCTGCCGCATGGCCGGGGCGCGGGTCTTCGTGCCCATGCACACCTTTGGCGACACCGCCTCCCTGGCTGGATTCGAGGCCGTGGCCCGCGGAGCCGGAGCGCAGGTGTTTCTCTATGCGCGCTGCGGGGACCGGGAGACGTTCACCCTTTGAGGGGGAGCCGTCCTGCGGGCCGCAGCGGCGGGCCGTTGCGCCCGTCTGATGGGAGCTTGTTCCGGCCCGTGTTTCGGGTTAGGTTCCCCTTGCGCCGCGCAACATCCACCGTATCCAGGAGCCGCCGTTGACCGTCAAGCAAACCCTGCACGCCTTTTTCTACCCCGAGACCGTGGCCGTCATCGGCGCGTCCGCCTCGCCCGGCAAGATCGGGCATACCGTGATGACCAACATGATCGGGGCCGGATTCCGGGGCAAGCTCTTTCCGGTCAATCCCAAGGGCGGGACCATCGAGGGCATGGCCGTCGTGCGCGACATTGCGGACCTGCCGCGCGGGCTTGATCTGGCCGTGCTGGCGGTGCCGCGCGACCATGTGGAGCCATCCATCCAGGCCCTGGCCGGGATCGGGGTCAAGTCGGTCATTGTCATCACCGCCGGATTCAAGGAAGTGGGCAAGGACGGCTACCGCCTGGAGCAGGAGCTCAAGGCCCTGTGCGAGGCGCACTCCATCGCCATGCTCGGCCCCAACTGTCTTGGCATGATGAATCCGGCCCACGGCGTCAACGCGTCTTTTGCCGCGGGCCAGCCCAAGGCCGGGTCCATCGCCTTCTTCTCCCAGTCCGGCGCGCTGTGCGTGGCCATCCTCGACTGGGCGCTGGGCGAGAATATCGGGTTTTCCAAGTTCATCAGCCTGGGCAACAAGGCGGTCATCGACGAGGCGGACATGCTCGGCTACCTCGGCGGCGACGCGCAGACCAAGGTCATCCTCGGCTACATCGAGAATGTGGAGCACGGCGAGGCGTTTTTGCGGCAGGCGCGGGCCGTGTGCCGCAACAAGCCGGTGATCATGATCAAGGCCGGGACCACGGCTGCGGGCGCCAAGGCCGCGTCATCCCACACCGGGGCCATCGCCGGGTCGGACCAGACCTACACCGCGGCCTTCCGCCAGTCCGGGGTGATCCGGGTGGCGGACGTGGCCTCGCTCTTCAATCTGGCCCAGGCCTTTTCCACCCAGCCCCTGCCCAGGGGGCCGAACCTGGCCGTGGTCACCAACTCCGGCGGGCCGGGCATCCTTACCGCCGACATCGCCGACCGCTCGCGGTTGACCGTGGCCGAATTGTCCCAGCGCACCATCGAGCGGCTCCAGGAATTTCTGCCCAGCTACGCCGCCTTTTACAACCCGGTTGACATCGTGGGTGACGCCGATGCCAAGCGGTATCGCCGGACCCTCGACGTGGTGGCCGACGATCCGGTGGTCCACTCCATCCTCGTGCTGCTCACGCCCACGGCCTCGGTGGAGATCGAGAAGACCGCCGAGGCGGTCATCCACACGGCCCGCAAGTGCGGCAAGCCCGTGTTCGCCTGCTTCATGGGCAAGACGCGCGTGGCCCGCGCCCGGGCCATGCTCATGGAGGCCGGGATTCCGTGCTACGCCTTTCCCGAGCCCGCGGTCCGCTCCATCGAGAGCATGTACGAGTATTATCTCTGGAAGAACCGGCCCGAGCCGGTCTACGCCGAGTTTCCCTGCGACCGCGAGCTGGCCCTCAAGGTGGTGCGCGAGCACGAGGCGCGCCGGGAGCCGGAGATCGTGGAGTTTCAGGCCCAGGAGGTGCTGCGCGCCTACGGGCTGCCCACGCCGAAGACCGTGCTGGCCCGGTCCAGCGAAGAGGCCGTGGCCGCCGCCGTGGAGATAGGCTACCCGGTGGTGCTCAAGATCGCCTCGCCGAACATCTCGCACAAGTCCGACGTGGGCGGGGTCAAGGTCAACCTGCGCGACGCGGGCGAGGTGCTGACGAACTTCAGGGAGATCACGGCCAGAGCCATGCGCATGCGCCCGGACGCCTATATCGCGGGCTGTCTGGTGCAGGAGATGGCCCCGCCCGGCGTCAAGGAGGTGATCATCGGCTTCAAGCGCGACGAGCAGTTCGGGCCGATGCTCATGTTTGGCCTGGGCGGCATCTATGTGGAGATCATGAAGGACATCTCCTTCAAGCTGGCGCCCCTGTCGCGCCAGAACGCCTTTGAGATCGTGCGCGAGATCAAGTCCTACATGCTGCTCAAGGGATTGCGCGGCGAAAAGCCCGTCAACTTCGCGGCCCTGGAGGAGATCATCCTGATCATGTCGCAGATGGCGCTCGACCTGCCCCAGGTGTGGGAGGCCGAGTTCAACCCGGTCCTGATCAACCACGAGCGGGCCATGGTGGCCGACGTGCGCATGACCCTGCACCTCAAGGAAGACCGGGAGTAGCTGCGGCTCGCCGCGATTTCCGGCTGCGTTCAGGGTTTCATTGCTTCCTCAATTCGGTGACGGACTCGCCGCCGATCCCCCAGTTGTCGGTCTCCACCTCGTCGATGATGACGAAGGTGGTGGCCGGGTTCTTGCCCAGCACCTCGACGAGCAAATCGGTCACGCCTTTGATGAGGCGCTGTTTCTGCTCTCTGGTCGCGCCTTCCCTGGTGATGCGTATGTTGACGAAAGGCATGGTTCCCCCATGGTTTACGGGCCGGTGCGCCCGCGTTTGCCTGATGACCGAACCTACACCACGCACAGGGGATTATCCACCCTCGCCAGACCGGATGGCAGGCCGTCTGCCGACGCGCTGTCAATTCCACCCTTGCAACGTGGGGAAATAGCCCACTCACGCAGCCGCCTGTTTTGCCCGCAGGAGGACATCTAGCGAGCCTTTTTTTGCAAGAGGTTGGTTGCATTCCAGTATTTTGCGAAGCTGGGTTTTAATCTCGTCAAATAGCTTGACGCAATTTTGCGGGTTATATACCACCACCTGAAACAATCCATACTGGTTCAGTATGGATACCGGGCTTGGGGCAAGAGTGGGGCACGCTGTCCATTCTTTAGCCCGGATCGCATGGACCGGCTCAGGCAGCCGCTTTTCGCAGGGGTGCGGGCATGGCTGACAAAGACGGAGTGCGATGTGGCCTTGACGGGGAATTCCATACCCGACAAGGCCATGAATCGATTTGGGGTGCTTTCGCACGGCAGACACGTCTGGCGCGTCCGAGGGGACGAGGCCACTGGCGTGCATGCCTTTGGGGGCAGCCAGGATTTTTGAGGGGCTCGTTGCACTGACGCTTCCCGCGTATTGCTGCAACCCGTGAGATGTTCCGGGGCCGCCGGGCGAATCCGTTCGCCGGGGCGGCCTTGGCGACCCGTGCGCCATTGTGGAGGCATGGTCGTCTTGGGGCTGTCCGGTTGGAGAAGGTGCACAGTATTCCACCAACTTATCAAGGAATGCGTTATGGAGAAAGGAAGAAGACTGCTATTTTGGGCTGGAATCCTTTTCGTGTTCGCAGCGGCATCGGTTGTCTTTCTTGAGGCTCGTGGTCTCGAAGCGCAGGCCAATGCCCCCGCTTCGGTCCGGGTCGACGGGGTGATCATCGACACGCTGGCGGGCTACGGGAAGCTGGAACTGCCCGTGGTGACCTTCTATCACGACCAGCACACCGATGCCCTGGCCAAGCAGGGCAAGGACTGTGCCAGCTGTCACAAGAAGGACGCCGATGGAAAACTGTCCACCAAATTCATGCGGCTTGCCGACGAGAGCGCTGCCGACATCAAGGAAATTTATCACAGCGAGTGTCTTGGCTGCCACCAGGAGATGGCCGACACCGGTCAGAAGACCGGCCCCCTGGACGGTCAGTGCCGCTCCTGTCACGTGGACAAGAGCGAGGATACCGCCTGGCAGCCCATCGCCATGGACCTGAACCTGCACGCCCGCCATGTGCAGGCCACCGGCGGCGACGAGAAGTGCGCCACCTGCCATCACCAGTATGACGAGACCCTGAAGAAGACCGTCGAGGCCAAGGGCAAGGAAGAAAACTGCCGCAACTGCCACCTCGCCGAGCCGACCAAGGACGAGACCGGGCTGCTGGTTTCCTCCTATTCCCAGTCCGCGCACTCCGCCTGCGTCTCCTGCCATCAGGACTTTGCCGCACAGAAGAAGGACACCGGTCCGGTCACCTGCGCCGGATGTCACTCCGTGGAGGAGCAGGCCAGGATCAAGGTGGTCAAGGATCTGCCCCGCCTCAAGCGCGGCCAGCCCAACGCCACCCTGCTCGTGACCATGGCCGGGGACAAGCCCAAGGCCAGCATGGGCCCCGTGGCCTTCAATCATGAGAAGCACGAGACCGCCGTCAATGACTGCCGCTCCTGCCATGAGGGCAAGGGGACCATGGACGGCAAGTTCTTCGAGCTGGCTGGCGACATGCACCTGCGCACCAACATGCAGGGCTGCATCGGCTGCCACGACGCCAAGCAGGAGGAGAAGCTCGTCTGCGCAGGCTGCCATGGCCAGATGCCAGTGAACAAGGCGCCGAGCCAGGACTCTTGCGCCAAGTGCCACGACTCCTCGCTGAAGGACCTCTACATCGACGGCGCGGTTCCGGCCAAGGAAGTGGCCGCTGCCAGGGCCGCCGAGGCCGTGGCCCTGCGCGATCTGCGCGTCGCCACCATCGCTGTCGAGGACATCCCGGAGACCGTGACCATCGGATCGCTGTCCGTCACCTACGAGCCGAGCAAGCTGCCGCACCGCAAGATCGTCGAGCGGTTGATCAAGGACATGCAGGGCGACACTCTGGCGGGCTACTTCCATGGACAGGACACGCTCATGTGTCAGGGCTGCCATCACAACAGCCCGGCCTCCAAGACCCCGCCCAAGTGCGCGAGCTGCCATGGCGCGCCCTTTGATCCGGCCACGCCGGACAGGCCGGGCCTCAAGGCTGCCTATCACGGGCAGTGCATGAGCTGCCACACCGCCATGAAGCTCGAGAAGCCCTCCAATACGGGCTGCGGTGATGCAGACGGCTGTCACAAGACGAAGTAATCCGAACCCGGTGAAAATACACTAGGAGTCAATCCATGAAACGAAGAAACTTCCTCGGCCTGATGGGAGCGGCGGGAGTCACCGCAACGCTCGCCACCAAGGCTCAAGCCGCTGGAAACGTACACTTTGAAGGATATCCGGGAAGCAAGGGCGTCCTCTTTGACGCCACCCGCTGCATCGGTTGCCGCAAGTGCGAGGTGGGCTGCAACGAAGTCAACAACCTGCCCGCGCCCGAAAAGCCCTTTGACGACCTGACCGTGCTCGACGCCACCCGGCGCACGCAGAACGAAGCGTACACCGTGGTCAACAAGTTCGAGCCCGCAGGCGGCCCGCCCGTGTTCAGCAAGATCCAGTGCATGCACTGCCTGGAGCCTTCCTGCGCCTCGGCCTGCTTTGTGGCTGCCTTTTCCAAGGATCCCTCCGGCGCCGTGACCTACGACGAATCCGTCTGCGTCGGCTGCCGCTACTGCATGGTGGCCTGTCCGTTCGAGATTCCCACCTATACCTACAACGATCCGATCACCCCCAAGGTGGTCAAGTGCGACATGTGCGACGCCAACATCAAGGCGGGCAGGATCACGGTGCCCGGCTGTGTCGCCAAGTGTCCCAAGGAGGCCCTGGTCTTTGGCGAGCGCGGCGAGCTGATCAAGATCGCCCGCAACCGCATCGAGGCCGCGCCCGACAAGTATGTGGACCACATCTACGGCGAGCGCGAGATGGGCGGCACCAGCTGGCTCTACCTCTCCGGCGTTCCGTTCTCTCAGATCGGTCTGCGCGAGGACCTGGGCGTGCAGTCCGGGCCGGAGCTGACCAGCGGCGCGCTGTCCGTGGTGGCCATGGTCCCGGCCCTGTGGCCCCTGCTCCTGGCGGGCGTCTACGGCGTGACCAGGCGCACCGACAAGATCAACACCAAGGAAAAAGCCGAGGCCGTGGCCAAGGCCATCGCCACGACGCAGGAAAAGGCCAAGGCCGATCTCAAGACGGCCATGGACCGCGCCCAGGCGGACAAGGAAGCCACGGTCAAGCGTGAGGTGGCCAAGGCGCTTGAAGAAGCTGCCAAGGCCGCCCCGCCGGACGAAAAGGAAGAGGAGGGCGCGTAAATGACTACTGAAGCCGTCTCCAAGAATACTCTGTTCACTCCGTTCAACGTCATCGCCGGGCTGATCCTGGTCATGGGCGCGTTCCTCACGGTCTGGCGCTTTGGCTGGGGCCTTGGCGCGGTGACCAACCTCGACCACAACAACCCCTGGGGCATCTGGATCGGGTTCGACCTGCTCTGCGGCGTGGCCCTGGCCGCCGGTGGCTACGTCACCTCGTCCGCGGTCTACCTCTTTGGCATGAAGAAACACCACGCCGCCGTGCGCCCGGCCATCCTGACCGCGTTCCTCGGCTACCTCTTCGTGGTCATCGCGCTCAACTACGATCTGGGCCGCCCCTGGCGTCTGCCCTATCCCTTCGTGGTCCAGTCGGGAACCACCTCCATGCTCTTTGAGGTGGGTCTGTGCGTGGCCCTGTACCTGACGGTCCTGTTCCTGGAGTTCTCGCCCGCCGCCCTGGAGTGGCTGGGCTACAAGAAGCTCCGCAACACGATCCATGGCTGCACCATCGCCCTGACCATCTTCGGCGTGGTCCTGTCCACCCTGCACCAGTCTTCTCTGGGCGCTCTCTACCTCGTGGCCCCGAGCAAGCTGCATCCCCTGTGGTACTCCACCTATCTGCCGACATTCTTCTTCATCTCGTCGGTAGCCGCGGGCATGTCCATGGTCATGCTCGAAGGGTGGCTCTCCCACAAGCCGTTGCACAGCAAGATGAGCAAGGAATACCTCGGCCAGCATGACGACCTGTACTACTCGTTCGCCAAGGGCGCGTCGTGGGTTCTGCTCGGCTACTGCTTCATCAAGGTCATCGGCATCGCCGTGGACAACGAGTGGCATTTGCTGGCCACCGGCTGGGGCCAGTGGTTCCTCTTCGAGCTGCTCGGCTTTGCCCTGCTGCCATCGCTGCTCTACGCCATCGGCGTGCGCGAGAAAAACCTGAAGCTCATCCGCTGGACCGCGCTGCTGACCGTTCTGGGCATTGTCCTGAACCGGCTCAACGTCTCGCTCATCGCCTTCAACTACCACCTGCCTTCCGAGATGCGCTACGTGCCCAGCTGGCAGGAGGTCGGTGTCACGCTGTTCGTGTGCACCATGCTCGTCGTAACCTTCAAGTTCATCGCTACCCGGATGCCGATCTTCCACGATCATCCCGCGTACAAGGATGAGCACTAAACCTGGGAGGACGGGAAAATGGAACATGCATTCTACACCCTTCAGGATTTCATGCTCTACACCAAGGGTTGGGCATACATCCTCATGGGCGCGTCCCTTGTGGTTTTCGTGGCCTACTGGAAGTTCCTCTTCAGCAGGGACAAGGATTAACAGGTCATCAGATACGAGGAGTTTACAATGTACGAGATGTTA
>Ga0180017_100475_pt1 | contig 13374 bp, 12 predicted proteins | sample KR46_S_MetaG_FD_129674 | JGI IMG/M metagenome (GOLD analysis project Ga0180017, IMG submission 129674) | Groundwater microbial communities from the Olkiluoto Island deep subsurface site, Finland - KR46_S_MetaG | ecosystem: Environmental > Aquatic > Deep subsurface > Groundwater | place: Finland...
CTGGTGGCGCCTGGACAATCATGGTCAACACGCATCTCTGTCTCCTGATGGTCAACGACGCGCCGGTCGGCGGCGCATCATGTGGCGGGTGTTCTGTTCTGCCGCCTTCCTGATGATCCTCGTCTGGATGCCAGTGTAGGCAAGCCCCCACCCACCGTCTTGTGTCTTATGGCTACAGACACCCGCCTTGGCGACACCTGGCCGCCATTTTTCTCAGGGTTTACCCCATGACAGGGCGGCGAGGCTGGTGTTTTCTGAGTTCCAGCTTGCCAATCTGGTTGCGGTGCACCTCGTCGGGTCCGTCGGCAAGGCGCAGCAGACGCGCCATGGCATAGGCATGGGTCAGCCCGAAATCGTTGCTGGTGCCGCCGCCGCCGTGCACCTGGATGGCCCAGTCCACGACCTGGCATGCCATGTTGGGTGCGGCCACCTTGATCATGGCGATCTCGGCCTTGGCCTCCTTGTTGCCCACGGTGTCCATGCGCTCGGCCGCATTGAGCGTGAGCAGGCGCGTCTGCTCGATCATGATGCGTGCCTGTGCGATGCGCTCCACCGTCACGCCCTGGGTCGCCACCGGCTGGCCAAAGGCCACCCGCTCCAGCGCACGGCGACACATTTTTTCCAGCGTGCGCTCGGCAAGGCCGATCAGGCGCATGCAGTGGTGGATGCGGCCCGGCCCCAGACGCCCCTGCGCGATCTCGAAGCCCCGCCCCTGGCCCAGCAGCATGTTCGATGCGGGCACGCGCACGTTCTCGAAGACCACCTCGGCCGCCCGGTCGGGCATGCCGTAGAAACCGAACACCGGCAACGAGCGCTTGACATGGATGCCCGGGCTGTCCATCGGCACCAGGATCATCGACTGCTGCAGGTGACGGTCCGGGTTGTCCGGATCGGACTTGCCCATGAAAATGGAAATCTTGCAGCGCGGATCGGTGGCGCCGGTGGTGTACCACTTGTGGCCGCTGACAACGTACTCGTCGCCCTCGCGCCGGATCAAGCTCTCGATGTTGGTGGCGTCGCTGGAAGCGACCTTGGGCTCGGTCATGGCGAAGCAGGAGCGGATCTCGCCCGCCAGCAGCGGCTTGAGCCAGCGCTCCTGCTGCTCTGGCGTGCCGTAACGCGCCAGCACCTCCATGTTGCCCGTGTCGGGGGCCGAGCAGTTGAACACCTCGGGTGCCAGCAGGGAACGCCCCATGATCTCGCACAGCGGCGCGTATTCCAGATTGCTCAGACCGGGTCCATGCCCGCTCTCCGGCAGAAAGAGGTTCCACAGTCCCGCCGCCTGTGCCTGGGGTTTGAGCTCGTCGATCACCGGCAGCACCTTCCAGGGCCCCAGGGACTCGGCCTCCTGCAGGTGGCGCTCTTCGTTCGGATAGATGTGCTCTTCCATGAAGGCCGTCAGGCGCTTCTGGAGATCGAGAACTCGTGGGGTCGGTTCAAATGCCATGGTGATCCTTGCGGTGTGGGGGATTCAAGTTGCGCCCAGACGCTGGCGCGCCAGCTTCCAGGCGATGTCTGCGACAGGTTTCGCCTGGGCGCCGGTTTCCTGCGCGTTGGCGCTGGCTGCCGTTCCATCGCGTGCGCGCCGCGCAATGCCCTGGAGGATGGCGGCCAGGCGAAACAGGTTGTAGATCAGGTACACGCTCCAGGTTTCCTCCGACACCGGCGGGGAGCCGGTGCGCTGCCGCCAGAGATCCAGGTACTCGCGCTCAGCCGGTATCTCCAGCGAACGCAGGTCACTGCCCGCCATGCCCCGGAACTCCTGGGCCGTGAGGTGCCAGGGCAACATGTGATAAGCCAGATCGGCCAGGGGGTCACCCAGGGTCGACAGCTCCCAGTCCAGCAGCGCGACGACGCGAGGCTCGGTCGGATGGATGATCATGTTGTCCAGCCGCAGGTCGCCATGGACAATGCCGTGCGCTTCGCCGACGGGGATGTGCGCGGGCAGCCAGGCCATCAGCTGGTGCATCGCTTCGATCGGCTCGGTCTCCGATGCCTGGTACTGGCGTGTCCAGCGCGCCATCTGACGCGCCAGAAAATGCCCTTGTCGCCCGTAGTCCTGCAGCCCCACCCGCTCGGGCCGCACGGCATGCAGCGCGGCCACGACGCGGTTGATGTCGTCGTAGAGTGCACGGCGCCCCGGTCCCGTGAGCTCAGGCAGGGCGGGGTCCCAGAAGATCCGGCCCTGGACAAAATCCATCACATAGAAGGGGGTGCCGATGACCGTGGGGTCCTCGCACAGGCAGATCGTCCGCGCCACCGGCACGCCCGTCCCCTGCAGGGCATTGATCACTCGGTATTCGCGATCGACCGCGTGCGCCGACGGCAGCAGGTCCCCGGCCGGCTTCTTGCGCAGGACGTAGCGACGCTGGCCGTCGGTCACCAGGTAGGTGGGGTTGGACTGTCCACCGGCAAACGGCTCCACCTCCAGCACGGGACCCAGATCCTGGATGTACGCCAGAAGATAGCGCCGCAGCGCCAGGACATCGATCGACGGGGTTTCGGTTTTCATGGGTACATGGGCTCATGGATCGCCGTCACTGGCGCAATGGAGGTGAGGCCCTCAGGGCTGCGCCTGCGGCGCAACACCCACGCCACCCAGCGGGTTGTCGGGGGCTCCGCCTGCGAGCACAGCCTGCAGACGGCTCTCCACGCCCGACACCGCGCTGCGATGGGGCAGGATGTAAAAGCGCCCTTCCCGCACGCCCGCCAGGGTGCGCTGCGCCACGTCGCGTGCGCTCAGCCGTCCGGCCTGCATGGCCTTCTTGGTGCGTTCAAGGATGGCCGGGTCTTCCGGATTGCGCTCGGCCAGCTCGGGTGGCCGGTGGCGGTGGGCGTCGGCTATGCCGGTGTCCACATAGGCCGGGCACAGCACCGATGCACCCACCGGACGGCCGCTGGCGGCCAGTTCGTGGTGAAGGCACTCGGAGAGGGCCACCACCGCGTGCTTGCTGGCGGCATACACCGACAGCTCCGGCGGACAGACCAGGCCCGCCACCGACGCCGTGTTCACCACCCAGGCCGGCTCGCCGTGCGCGAGCATGCCCGGCACGAAACTGCGCACACCGTTGGCCACGCCCATGACGTTGACACCGAAGACCCATTGCCAGTCCTGCGGGGTCGCCTTCCAGACAGCCCCTGCAGCGATGACGCCCGCATTGTTGAACAGCAGATGCACGGCGCCAAAACGCTCGGCCGCGAGCGCTGCGAGCTGGTCGACTTCACCGGCGTCGGCCACATTGCAGCGCTGCGCGCACACGGCTTGCGGCGGCAGGCCGGTCAGCTCGGCGGTCCGTGCCAGACCGATCTCGTCCACATCAGCGAGCACGAGCCGCATGCCCTCGGCCGAACAGAGCAGCGCCAGTTCACGCCCAAAGCCGCTGGCAGCACCGGTGATCACCGCGGTTCCGCCCGGTCGCAGCGCCAGAGAAGGATCAAAGGAATGCGCCATGGTCGTCACATCCAGCTGAGCAGCTGTCCACCATCGACCACCAGCGCCACGCCGGTCATGTAGCGACCCGCGTCGGAGGCCAGCAGCAGCGCCGCGCCGTCCAGATCGGGCAACTGCCCGAAGCGGCGCAGCGGCGTGCGGGCGATCAGGGTCTGGTCGAAGCCCTTGTCGCGAAAGGTGTCGGCCATGTCGGTCTCGAAGTTGCCGGGGCACAGCGCGTTGACCCGGATGCCGCGGGAGGCCAGCTCCAGCGCCATGATGCGCGTGAGGTGCGCCAGTCCGGCTTTCGACGCGCAATAGCTCGAGAGCTGGGCCCCGGTGCCGAAGGCCGCCGTCGATGCCACGTTGATGATCACCCCGTCGCGCTGCTGGCTCATGCGGCGCGCAGCCTCCTGCGCCACGCGGAAGTTGCCACGCAGGTTGGTGTCGAACACCTTGTCCACCTCGGCCATGTCCTGGTCGAGAAAGCGCGCGGCGTAGAGCACGCCGGCGTTGTTGAACAGCAGGTTCAGCGGTGCCCCGAGCTGCGCCTCGGCGCTGTCCATGGCGGCGCCGATCGAGGCGTCGTCGAGCAGGTCCATCGGCACCGCACAGGCGCGGTGTCCGGCATCGCGCAGCTGCTGTGCAGCGGCCTCGATGCGGTCAACGCGCCGGGCAGCCAGCGCCACCGCCGCACCGGCGCTGGCGTACAGCCGTGCCACGTGCAAGCCGATACCGCTGGAGGCCCCGGTGATGAGCGCGGTCTTGCCACGCAGGTTGAACAGGGCGTCGTAGTTGAGGGTACTCAAGGCAGGCTCCGGTGGATGTGCTTCAGGTGTTGGCGAACAGGTCGCGGACCTGGGCACGGATGAGGTGTTTCTGGATCTTGCCGGTGCCGGTGCGCGGGAACTCCTGCACGATGACGATCGACTTGGGCACCTTGAAGCCCCCCAGGCGCTCCCGGCAATGCCCGATGAGGGCGGCCTCGTCGGTGGTCTGCCCGGGTGCCAGCACCACGCTGGCCACCACCGCCTCGCCCCAGCGCTCATGCGGCGCACCGACCACGGCCGCATCGGCCACCGCCGGGTGCTCCATGAGGCAGCGTTCGACCTCGATGGAGGTGACGTTCTCACCTCCGGACTTGATCACGTCCTTGTAGCGATCCTTGAACCAGATCGCGCCGTCCTCGTCGATGTGGGCCACGTCGCCGCTGTGGAACCAGCCATGGCGGAAGCTCTGGCGGTTTTCCCCGGGCAGGTTCAGGTAGCCCTGCATGCACTGGGGGCCACGGTAGACGATTTCGCCGGACTCCCCGCGCGGCAGCAGCCGGCCCTCCTCGTCCATGATGGCCACGCGGGTCATCACGGTCGCGGTACCCCAGGTGGCGGCCTTGGACCACTGGTGTTCTGGCCGCTGCATGCAGGTGGCCGGCGTGAATTCGGTCTGCCCGGACCCGAGCACCACGTCGGCGTTGGGGAACAGCCCGTGGATGGCCTTGAGCCGCTCCGGGGGCATCGGGGCCATGGCGTACATGGCGCGCCGCATCGACGGAAAGGTGCGCCCCTGGTAGACCGGGTCGCCCAGCCACAGGCCGTACATCATCGGCAGCAACACCATGACACTGACCTGCTGCTCGTCGATCAGGCGTGCGGCCTGCGCCGGCTCGAAACCCTGGGTGAGCACCACCTTGCCGCCAACGATGAGGAAGGGCATGGTCACGGAGTTGAGCATCGCGCAGTGGAACAGCGGCAGCGCCACCAGGGCGACCGAATCGGGGTCGCAGCGGTGTCCGATCGCATTGGACAGGCCCGCCATGGTGACGGCCAGGTGGCTGGTCAGCACCCCCTTGGGGTGGGCGGTTGTTCCGCTGGTGTAGAGCAGCTGGACGATGTCCCGGTCGCCCACGAACACCTCCAGAGGCTCGGCGCGGCCGGACATCAGCAAGGCATCAAAGTCTTCCTCGGGCGGCACATCCTCGTCACCGAACCAGAACACGCGCTGCAGCTCGGCGGGCCCGTCCTTCATGGCCGCCTGCACCACCTCGCGCAGGGTGGCCTCGGCAATCATCACGCGTGCCTTGGCGTCCCGCAGACAGAAGGCGATCTCGTTCGCCCGAAGGCCCAGGTTCACCGGCATGCAGATCAGGCCAGCCCGGGCACAGGCGAAGTAAGTCACCAGCAGTTCCAGGGTGTTGCGCGAGGCCAGCGCCACCACATCCTGGTGCTTCAGGCCCAGGCCCAGCAGGGCGTGACCCAGACGGTCCACCAGGGTGTTGAACTGCTGGTAACTCACCTGGTGGTCGCCGTCGACGACAGCCACCCGGTCGGGATAGACATCGGCGCTGCGCTGGATGATGTCACCCACACAGACGCGTTCAATGAGATTCATCTCCAGGACAGGGGTCGACGCCTGACCGGCATGGGGGTTGTTGGTGTTCATGGGGAAACTTGTTTCGATTTGAAAAGTCTTGCCGGGAACCGCCGCCCGGCCGGCATGCGACCCATCCTATGCACCGCCCATGTGCAGGTCTTGTGCCAACTGGCTGCCCGGTGCCGACCATGCCTCGCCGGAGTCACCTGTGCATCAGCCCTCGGTCAGCCGCTGTCGGGGGCGGCGGGCGACGCCAGAGCTCGGCCAGCGCCGCCTTGCGCCGCGCATGCACATGGCGCACGTTTTCCACACGATGGATCCAGTGATGGGCCAGACCCACACGGCGCGGCTCAAGCGCAGCCATCACGCCGCCACAGCCGTGGTGACCGACCACCATGATGTGCCGCACCTCCAGCACATCAACAGCGTACTGAATGGCCGACAGGCAGTTCAGGTCGGTGTGAATCCAGTGGCTGCGCGGCGAACAGACAGCCAGTGCGCACAAGACCTTCGCCACACCGAGTACGGACACTGTGGTGATGACCACGCCAACCCCCTCCCCTGACGCTTCCAGCCGCTGCGACGCCACAAACGGCAACGCCATGACCGATGCCCTCTTTCGCCTGCTTCGCCTGAAGACCACCCCTGTGGCCATGAAGCTGTTTGGGAGCGTGCAGGACATGCTGGCGGTACCGCGCATCCGTCGCCCTTCGGCCATCCATACCGCCGATCAGATCGTAGGCCAGGCTGCACGCATGGGCTACACGATCGGCATCACCGCCGACGACCTGGTGGGTCCCCAGTGCAGCGCCGTGCTGGGCCTGACGCCGCGCGACGACACATTCAACCAAGGCGAACCATTCGTGGGCGTGTGGTTTGCAACCCCCGAGGACGCCGCCGCGCACCAGAAAGCCATGCATTGCGCGCCGCATGGCCGCTACAGCGCCATGGCCGTGTCTCCGCTCAATGCCGGTCGCCTGGTCGATCCCGACATTGCCCTGGTCTACGCCAATCCGGCCCAGATGATCCTGCTGATCAATGGCCTGCAGTGGGCAGGCTACCGGAAACTGGAATGGGGCGCGGTCGGCGAGTCTGCCTGCTCTGACTCCTGGGGCAGGGCCCTGGCCACCGGCGAACCCAGCCTCGCCCTGCCCTGTTTTCCCGAGCGTCGCTACGGCGGCGTGGCCGACGACGAGTTGCTGCTGGCGCTGAAACCGGCACAGCTGGCCCAGGCCATCGACGGGCTGGAGCGCCTGTCAGCCAATGGCTTGCGCTACCCGATACCGCCTTATGGCGTGCAGATGGATGTGCGCGCGGGCATGGCGCGCAGCTACAGCCCGAAGGCCGGCTGAAAGCCAGCCAGCGTCACGTCGATGGCGCAACCACTGCCGCCTCGCGATACCAGAGCGGCAGGAACTCGCGCACCACAGGCCCATCGCTCATGAGCGCATGGCAACCATCGAGTCCGATCGGCCGGGTCTGCGGATCCCGGTCCACCGAACCGGCCAAGGTCTGCAACACGCCCGTGCCCATGGTGAGGAGAAGTTCGGTCAAATGGGCACATCCTCCGGAGGCCGGGAACAGCTCCTGCACCCGTCGCCGAAATCCCGGACCGACCTGCAGCCCCACTATTTTTTCGTAGGCCGGTGTGATCCCGCCGCACACGCCGACGTAGGGGTGCGCGTCCGACGCAGCCACGGCGGCCCTGATCCGGGCACTCCCGTCGACGGTCAGGCGAAGACTCATGGCATGCATGGACTCACCGGCAGGGAGCCAGCGACCGCCCACTTGAACATCGCGCGCAAGTGTGTCGATCAGGTGACCCTCCACATCCCAGAGAGCGTCATCACGGCGGAAGCCTTCGATACGGATATGTCGCTGCTGGGCAGATACACGCGGACGATCGGGAGCTGGCAATGGCATGCAGATGGACCTTTCTCATCGAAGAAGTGGCAGGTGCGGACACATCAGTCTGCTGGCAATTCGGTACCGAGTCTTGCGCCCAATGGCTGCACCGCCCTCCCGGGCTGCTGCCTCTCGCAAGGCCTGGCGCCCGACCAGATTCCGCAAGACGCACCATGCCAGGCGCCAGGAAAATGCCGTCGCATGACGTCTCCATACCCCTGTCTGCTCTCGCCCTTCACCCTCACCCACGCAGACGGCAGCCAGATCACGCTGCGCTGCCGCGTCATGATGGGTTCGATGCACACCGGCCTCGAGGAGCACCCCGAAGGCATCGCCCGGATGGCGGCCTACTATGCCGAGCGCGCCGCTGGCGGCGTGGCCCTCATCGTCACCGGCGGCCTCTCGCCCAATGCAGAAGGCAACATGTTCGCCGGCATGCGCACGATGTCCGTGCCGGCCGACGCAGCGCCCCACCGCGCCATCACCGATGCGGTGCATGCCCAAGGATCACTCATTGCCTTGCAACTGCTGCACGCCGGCCGCTATGCCCACCACCCGCACGGCATCTCGCCATCCGCATTGAAATCACCCCTGTCGGCCGCCACGCCTCGCGCCATGAGCGAGGCCGACATCCAGCAAACGCTCGATGACTACGCCCACGCAGCGCGTCTGGCGCAGAGCGCAGGCTATGACGGCGTCGAAGTGATGGGCGCAGAAGGCTACCTGATCAACCAGTTTGCTGCACCCCGATCCAACCAGCGCACCGACGGATGGGGCGGCAGCGCCGAGAACCGCATCCGCTTTGCCGTCGAAGCCGTTCGCCGCGTGCGCGCCGCCACCGGCCCCCGCTTCATTCTCATCTACCGGCTCTCGATGCTTGACCTGGTCGAAGGCGGCTGCACCTGGGACGAAGTGGTCATGCTGGCGCGCGCCATCGAGGACGCCGGCGCCTCCATCATCAACCCCTATGTGGGCTGGCATGAAGCGCGCGTGCCCACCATCGCCGCCTTGGTGCCGCGCGCGGCCTTTGTCGGGATGACCGCGCGGTTGAAGAAGTTGCTGCGCATCCCCGTGGTGGCCAGCAACCGCATCAACGACCCCGACGTCGCCGAACAGATACTGGCCCGCGGCGATGCCGACCTGGTGTCGATGGCCAGGCCTTTGCTGGCCGACCCGGAGTTTGTGAACAAGGCCCGGGTCGGGCAGAGCCAGAACATCAACACCTGCATAGCCTGCAACCAGGGGTGCCTGGATGCCGTCTTCTCGGGCAGGATCTCCGGCTGCATGGTCAATCCCCGGGCCTGCCGGGAGACCGAGCTGAACATCACCCCCGCCGCCTCGCGGCGCAAGATCGCGGTGGTCGGCGCAGGTCCGGGCGGCCTGAGCGCCGCCGTCACGGCCGCCGAGCGTGGCCATGACGTCACGCTGTACGACGCCGCGGCGGACATCGGTGGTCAGTTCAACCTGGCTCGTCGCATCCCCGGCAAGGAAGAGTACGCACAGACCTTGCGCTACTACGGGCATCGTCTGCAGCAGCTTGGCGTGCGAATGCAGATGGGAGCCGCCGTCAACGCCACGGACCTTGCCGCCACCGGCGTCGATCACGTCGTGCTGGCCACCGGCGTGCGCCCACGGCAACCCGACCTGCCCGGCATCGATCTGCCGGGGGTGGCTGGTTATGCCGACGTCATCGAGGGCCGCGTGCCGGTGGGCCAGCGGGTGGCCATCATCGGGGCGGGCGGCATTGGCTTTGACGTCGCCGAGATGCTGACCCACGAGGACCTGGGTACTGCTGATGAACGGGCACACTTTGCGGCGACGTGGGGCATCGATGAAAGCGTGCGCCACCGCGGGGGTCTGGTCGCGCCACAGCCGGCGCAGCCGGCACGGCAGGTCTGGCTGCTGCAACGCACCGATGAAGCCCCGGGAAAGCGCCTGGGCAAGACCACTGGCTGGATCCGTCGCGCCCTGCTGGGACGACGTCAGGTGCCGATCTGGACAGGTGTGCACTACGAACGCATCACGCGCCACCGTGACGGTCAGGCGCTGGAACTGCACATGACCGTGCGGGGCGAACCCCGCACGCTGGTGGTAGACAACGTCGTGATCTGTGCGGGTCAGGAGTCCGAGGACAGTCTGCGTCCGGCCCTTGAGGCCGCGGGCATCGCCGTGACCCCGATCGGCGGCGCAAGGATCGCCAGCGGACTCGATGCCACACGCGCCATCGACGAAGGCATGCGACTGGCAGCGTCTCTCTAGCGGCACAGGTCGCCGTGGCCCGTGACTGCCCGGCCTGCACACCGCAACAGCCAGTCAACGCAAGACGCAAGGCGGCGCTACTTCCACACTGTGGCGCATGAACCCTCCCATCCTGCTGAGCATTCAAGACGCCGTCGCGCACATCACGCTCAATCGGCCCGAACAGGCCAATGTGCTTGACGAGGCCACCGGACAGACCCTCATCAAGGTCACGCATGAACTGACGCAGGCCTGCGACCGGGGTGAAGTGCGCGCCGTGCTGATCTCGGCGCGGGGCCCTCATTTCTGCGCGGGTGGCGACATCCGGGGTTTTGCCGCGTCGGACAACATCGCCGCCCTGCTCGACCGCAGCATCCCGCCCCTGCACGCCTGCATCCACACCCTGTCCACGCTGCCGGTGCCGGTCGTGAGCGCGGTCAATGGATCGCTGGGTGGCGGCGGCATCGGCGTGGCCCTGTGTGCCGATATCGTCCTGGCCTCACAGTCCATGAAGCTGCGAGGGGGCTACTCGGCCATCGGACTGAGTCCGGACGTGGGGGTCTCCTGGGCCCTGACCCGCCTGGTCGGCCCCATGCGCGCCAAACACATCCTGTTCACCAACCGACCCCTCTCGGCGGAGCAATGTCTGGCAGCCGGCCTGGTGGCCGAGGTGCATGCCGATGACGAACTGATGCCTGCTGCCCAGGCGCTGGTCCGTTCGCTGGCACAGGGGGCCAGCGGTTCACTCGCACGCATCAAGGCCCTGGTGGACCAGGCCGCCTCGCACAGCCTGCAACAACACCTGAACATGGAGCACCTGGGGATGGTGGCCTGCGGTGCGAGCGATGATGCCCGCGAGGGCGTGCGCGCATTCCTTGAAAAACGCGCGCCGCGCTTCTCTTGCAGGGGCTGAGACCATGCAGATACCGGTTTTCGAGACCCTCTCCGTCAGCCTGGATCAAGGGGTTGCGCGCATTGCGCTGAACCGCCCCGACAAGGCCAATGCCATCAACCTGCGCATGTGGGACGAGTTGCGCGAGTCCATGCGCTGGCTCGCGCGCACCGAGGCAGCGCGCGTCGGCATTCTTGAGGCGCGGGGTCGACACTTCTGCGCGGGCCTTGATCTGGGCACGTTTGATGCGCTCAGGCAGCTCACCGCCAACGGCTGCGAGGGTCGCGCGCGGGAAAGGCTGCGGGAACACATTCTCGACATCCAGGACACGGTCACCGCCATCGAGCGCTGCCCCAAGCCGGTGATCGCGTCCGTGCATGCGGCCTGCGTGGGTGGCGGCATCGACATCATTGCGGCATGCGATCTCCGGTATGCCAGCACCCAGGCCTGGTTCTGCGTCAAGGAGATCGATGTGGGTCTGGTGGCCGACGTGGGCACCCTGCAGCGCCTGCCACGGCTGGTCGGCGAAGGTCTGGCACGTGAGATGGCCTTCACCGGCCGTCGCGTGGATGGAACCGAAGCCCAGGCGATTCGCCTGGTCAACCGCTGCTTCGCAAGCGATGAGGCGCTTGCTGAAGGCGTGGGTGCCGTGGCACGAACGCTGGCCGAAAAGTCACCGCTGGCCATGCGCGGCACCAAGCACATGCTCAACCACGCACGCGACCACCGCATTGGCGACGGGCTCGAACACGTCGCCACCTGGAACGCGGCCATGCTGTATTCGCAGGACCTGGAAGAAGCCGTCAACGCCGCCCGCGAGAAGCGCCGCCCGGTCTTCCGTGACTGAGCCGGCCCGCTCGGCCCGGCCACTGGCATCTCTTCGCCGCCAGCGGCCCTCCGACAGAGCACTAAAGATTCCCACCCACCTCCCGGCGACGGGAACATTCCTGAAAGAGACAAACCGATCATGCGACACATCCGTCCATTGCTCATCGCCGCCACCCTGACCTCCGGTCTGCTGGCCACCGCCACGGCCAGCGCACAGACCACGCTGCGCTACGCCGTCGGATTTCCGACCGGCGCCGCCCCTGAGGCGGCCCGGATCTACGCTGAAGCGGTCAAAAAGCACACGAACAACTCCGACAGCCTTGGTGAGTACGACCTGTCGATGATGAACCTCGCCGAGATGTCGTCAGGCCTCAAACAAGGTCTGGCAGATATCGGCTACGTGCTCACACCCTACAGCCCGGCCGAGTTCCCCCATGTGAACATGGCATCCGAACTGTCCATGTTGCTGGCCCTGCAGAACGACCCCAGCGGCAAGGCCGGCATGGCGTTCGGTGGCGCAATGGCCGAGTTCGTGTTCAACCACTGCCCCGAATGCAACGTCGACTACGGCAAGCAGAACCAGGTGTTCACGGGCACGGGTGCCAGCTCCCCCTACATGTTGCTGTGCACCAAACCCATGCGCACGCTCGATGACCTCAAGGGGGCTCGCCTGCGCGCCGGCGGCGCAGCGTGGGCACGCTGGGCACGCCAGGTGGGCGCCACACCGGTCTCCATGCCAGGCAACGAGATCTTCGAAGCCATGAAGCAGAAGGTCGTGGAGTGCAGCATCCAGTCGGCGCCCGAGCTCAGCGGACTGAACCTCAAGGAGGTGACCTCCGACATCACGCCCGAGCTGCCTGGCGGAGTCTTCAACGGTGCCACCACCAACATCAACCGGGATGTCTGGCGAAAGCTGACCGAAGAGCAGCGCCGCGGCATGCTGCGTGCCGGCACCGTGATGGGGGCGCAGACCACCTACCGCTACTTCACTTACGCCAAACGCGACATGGAGCAGGCGGTTGCCAAGGGCGCCAAGGTGCACCAGGCCTCGCCGGAATTCCTCAAGACCTCGCGGGGAGCCATCGAGGCCGACCTGCCCAATGTGGGTGCCCTGTACAGCAAGCAGCACGGTGTCAAACGCGCCGATGAGCTGATTGCCGCCATGCGGCCCCTGATCACCAAGTGGACAAAACTGGTGGAGCCGGTCAACAGCGCCGAAGCCCTGGCCGACCTGTACTGGAACGAGGTCTACTCCAAGGTGGACGTCAAAGTCCACGGCATGAGCCAGTGATCCGCTGAACCGGGAGGGCCGTCATCCCTGGGCCCTCCCCCCCACACCTCTGCCGAAGACATCCCCATGCTGCCCCAACGCCTGCATTCCCACGGCTGGTACCACCGCACCATCCCCCAGCTGTTCGGCCAGACCTGTGCCCTCAGGGGCGACCACGTGGCCATCGTGTTCGAGGAGCAGGCGATTCGATACCGCGACCTCCACGACCAGGTGCAGCGCGTCGCGCAGGGCCTGATCGATCTGGGCATCGGCAAGGGCGATGTCGTGTCCACCCTGCCCAGTTCCACGCCCGAGTTCGCGGTGCTCTACTTCGCCACCCTGCAGGTCGGCGCCATCGTGAATCCGCTGAACCTGCTGTGGGGCACGCAGGAACTGCGGGGCGTGCTGCAGCGCAACGCGCCCAAGCTGATCGTCACCGTC
>Ga0180017_100477_pt1 | contig 13333 bp, 14 predicted proteins | sample KR46_S_MetaG_FD_129674 | JGI IMG/M metagenome (GOLD analysis project Ga0180017, IMG submission 129674) | Groundwater microbial communities from the Olkiluoto Island deep subsurface site, Finland - KR46_S_MetaG | ecosystem: Environmental > Aquatic > Deep subsurface > Groundwater | place: Finland...
ACTGGTGAACATCTGGATCTACATCCAATGGACCTATCTTAGCATACGCCGAAAAGGAGGCCGCCAACCCGTACCATGGACTTTCAAAACCATGCTAAGACAAATCACCAGAAAAACCGAGGAAAAACTAGGATTCCAAGAAGATATGCCCCTCTCCCACTACTAACTCCATCATAAAATTCCTAAAAACTTAAAGAAAAAGGTTGAAACCCACAAATTCAACACCAGCTAAAAACTTAACTTAGAATAAAAATTAAACAAATTACACAGATTTACAGATAAAAAAAGATTTAAAAACCAATTTCTAAAACCAAAAAGCATTTTAAAACAAATTTACAAAATTACTTTACGAAGTACTGATTATAATTAAACGTTATATGAAAAGTATTTAATCAAGTTCAACCTAAGCTGATTATGAGGTGATGCTGTGAAGAGATATTTAGCAGGATTTTTATTAATTTTAGTATTAGTTAGCCCCTTATATGCTGGTTCAGCAGAAGTACTTGGTTTTTCTGTTACCCTTGGCGAAACAACCAATAGTAATGCAGATTATAAAAATGCTATGCTGAATTATTTCCAGACAAAAACCGATAAAAATGTTTCAGAAGTCCCTGTTAAAATAATAACCGCTTCTGAAGTAAATGATATTTCCCAAAGCATTACTGGAAGGACCTATGGTTCCAGTCAAATTTTCTCCTGTGCCATGGTTGATTTAAGTTATTCCCCCGATATTAAGGTAGATGTAGATAAAAGTAAGGTCACCGTGGTAACTCCCCTAATGTATGCTAATGCACTGCAGTCATCTGGAATTGATAAAGGGTACGTGGTGGTAACATCTCCTGTATCAGCTTCGGGAGAAGCAGCACTGGCCGGTGTTTTAAAATCATATGAGATAGCAGTGGGGACTCCCATACCCGAAGAAGCTAAAAAAGTTTCCACTGAAGAACTTTATTTAGGAACCCGGTTGGCTAATGAAACTGGAGAAAGCCAGGACAATATTGCAGAATTATTTAGTGAAGTGAAAAATCAAACCCAGGAACAAAATTTAGAGGATCCTTCTCAGATTCAGAGTATTGTGGATAATGTAGCCATCGAGCTAAATATAAATCTCTCAGATAATCAAACCCAGGAAGTGGCAGATTCTGTGGCCAATTCTCAAAAAGTACAGGGCAGTTTAACTGAATTCAAAGAGCAGTTGGATAATATAAGTCAACAGGTTTCCACATCAGAAATAAATCAGGATATTTTCAGTCAGATATCACGTTTCTTACAATGGGCCAGTGCATACCTCCAGAATTTAATATCCGGACAATGAAGACCAAATAATTGTAATCCCCGAATATTCTGACTTAAAAATCCTTTTTTTAATTTTTAATATATCGAATTAAATTTTTAAAGTTTAAGATTAAATAAATTTATGTTAATATATTTACAGATTTTGCTGGTTTTATTTTTAATTGCTTCAAAAATTATTTAAATTATCTCATGTTTTTTTTTAAATTTTTAATCCATAATCTAACTGCAGGTAACAAAAATAATCAAATCTTACTTTAATTTTCCAAGCAAACACTTGAGAACCATAATATTTATAATAATGTTAATCAACACTTATTTGATAATCATGTTTATTGCCCAAAATAACCTTCAATTAATACTGGAAGTAGCATTCATAATCCACATCGTTGTACTTCTACTCTTCAATATCATAGCTCTGCCACTGAGTATGGTTCTATTTTTAGGGATAGTTCTAACCGTATTAATTGGGAGTCTTCTCCTGGCGGATGTTGCTTTTCTTTTCTTACCTTTATTATCCCATCATGAGTTTACCCACCCCTTCGGATCACTGGCAGTATTTGCGTGGGTAACCATTGCTGCAGCAGCCAATCTATTAACTGAAGTGGGGATTAAATCAACTTCTATTAAAACCCTCACTATCATTCTATTTTTTATAATTGCAGTAGCAGGGGGTTTAATGCACCGATCCTTTTTGATACTATGGTTTTTAGGGTGGGCGTTAGGTTATTTGATAATGTCTAAAAGTTTTAAAAGAAGCACCAATATCACTTCCAAGTCCATAATAGGATGGACACTAGCCGGTGGTCTTGGATTTGCCATTATGGAATTATTATCCCGTTTTCTGGATAAACCAATAATAAGTCCTCTTTTAAGAGTTTCAAGAATTGAACACTATTCCATCTCCAGTTTAAAAATGGTAATACAGAATACTACATTATGGGGGCATGTGCAGGGATCGTGTTATTGGGGAGTTGAATGTTTAGGAGGAGCAGACGGATACATTACTCTCCCTATGAGCCTTATTCAGTCATTTGGATTGCCATATCATTTATTTTATGGTGTGCTGGTTAATAGAAAAGATGAAATAGATTATATGTTGCCCGGTATATTTGCCGTAGCCTTTGACGCCGGATATGCTGGTATAATTTTCCTTTTATCCTGGATAATGATTGTAAGTTGTACTGGTTTTTATGTTCTACGGAAATATCGCAGTAAAAGAAAAAGCGGAAGTAAAATGTATCTGGGAAAGGAAGCATTATTGATTGGAGCATTATCTGCATTTTTAGCCCAGAGCATAATTGGTTTATTCATTTTTAACCGTTCATTTAATGGATCGGCTATGCTAGCCTATATAGTACTTTCTGCTCTGGTAATGGCCCACATAGCCACCTTGAAAAGGAGTATATAAGGTTTTTTTTGTATGACTCTGGAAATAAAAATACTCATTATTTAAAATTAAACGAAGAAAAATAGATGAAACACACCAATCCATGGAATATGTGGAGTAGAAATACTGCCCTACCTTCTTTAGTAATTGCTTTTTGGAGTAGACTTTGGTTAGAGTGGTGGGCCATAATTCCCATCACTATAGCGATTTTTTGGACCTATGTAAATCCCAGAATATTTTCTAAAGCAAAAACAACCAATAATTGGGCTTCGAAGACTGTTATGGGAGAACGGGTATGGTCTAAAATAAATAAAATTCCAGTGCCTTATCACCACCAGATGGTTCCTAACATTCTAAGTACTATAAGTGGAATCGGAGCATTATTCATTATTGGGGGTGTTTACTCACTTGAAATATGGCCTCTTATGGTTGGATTTTCACTGGTTTACTATGGGAAGTTATGGTTTCTGGATAGGATGGTCTGGTTGTATGAAGATATGAAATACCTGCCTCCGTATGGGAATTGGCTTTATTAGCCAGTTGCGATAGATGATCAGACACCAGGTAAATGATTAAAATTAAAATGTAAGACTTTACCTGTAAAAATAAAAATAAGAAAAAATTTCTTTTAAACTAGCTAAAGGGATTTGCAGATCTCTACTGCTTTTTTAGCAGCATCCTCCATGGATGTCTCATAAGAAACGCCCGCATTGGAAAGCAGCCTTTGTCCTTCTTCTTCATTAGTACCAGTTAGGCGTATAACCAGAGGAACATCCCACGGAGTATCCTTTAGAGCATTTATTACACCCCTTGCTACATCATCTGCCCGGGTGATGCCCCCTAATACATTTAGAAATATGACTTTCACCGGAGGATGCATTATAACCAGATTAAGTGCTTTTTTTATTATCTCCGGTGAGGCACCTCCCCCAATATCTAAAAAGGTTGCAGGTTCTCCGCCATTAAGTTTAATCATATCCATTCCAGTAAGGGTCAATCCTGCTCCATTACCAATAACGGCAATGTCCCCCTCTAATTTAACAAATGCAAATTCTTCAGATTCAAACTCTTCTAAATTCTTTAATTCAGAGTGTCTGTAAATAGAGTCATCATCCAAATCTAGTTTGGCATCTGCTGCCAAAACTCCCTCTGGAGTGATTACCAAGGGGTTTATCTCTGCCAGATGGGCATCATATTTTTGGAATACCTGGAATAATTTCCAGATAATGGCTCCAACAGAAGAAATGAACTCACTACCCACCTCCATTTTACGGGCAATTTCCCTAGCCTGGTATGGTAAAAATTCGTCCAGGGGATTTACATGATATTTTATGATTTTTTCAGGACGATTATTTGCAAGGTCTTCAATATCAACCCCTCCTTCTCCACTAGCCATAATCAAGGGTTTTCTGGAAGATCGGTCCGTGGCTATGCTTACGTAAAATTCCTTTTGGATTTCAGCTTTATGTTCCACTAAAACCATATTTACTGCTTCGCCCTTTATTTGGGTTGATAATAATTTTCTGGTAATTTTTGCTGCTTTTTGAGGAGTATCTGTGAATTTTATTCCCCCGGCTTTACCTCTACCTCCCACCAGAACCTGGGACTTTATAGCCACTGCTTTTTTCATTTTTTCAGCAATCATCTGGGCTTCTTCCCCACTTCGAGCTATTTCACCAGGCGGTATGGGTATGCCTTCTTTTTGAAAAATTTTTTTAGCACTGTGTTCATAAAGTTTCATATCAATCCCCTGCAATCCTCATGGATACAAATTCAATATTAATTTTAAAGAAGTAAATTTAAGTTATTTAATCAAAAATGGCCGCACCTGCTTCAAAAGCTGCCAGGTTTTTATCTTCAGTACCTGGTGGAACACTATCTTTGATGGCATTTCTTGCTGCCTCCTCAGATATTATATTTGTTGCACGGGCAAATGCACCGATCATTACAATATTGGCTACTATTTTAAGGCCGATTTTATCTTCAGCAGTGTGGGTAACCGGGGCCTTGAAATAATTGATATTATGTTCCTGAATAAATGGCATTACCTCTTCTTCTATAATCATATCGGGATCAGCAATTAAAATTCCACCATCTTTTAAGTCATCCAGGTATGCCATTAAAGCAGGATGAGACATGGCCACCAGTATATCTGGTTTTTGAACCTTGGGGTAATCAATTTCCTCAGTACTTATAACCACTTCTGCCCGGGAAGCACCTCCCCTTGCTTCAGGCCCATAAGATTGGGTCTGCACGGCATAGATATCATCATATAAAGAAGCGGCTTTCCCAATAACAATGCCCGCCATTATAATCCCTTGGCCTCCAAATCCCGCTATTCTTATTTCTTTTCGCAATTTAATCCCCCATGTATGCAGATTTAATAGATTTTGACCTATTTCCACTTTTCTCCTCAATGAGGTTATATAATTCCTGTGAATATTCTGCCTGGTTTTTATTAACAAATTCTCCTACAATTAATTTTCCAGCCAGTTCCTCAGGATCCATTTTATCAGCTTTCCTTTTATTTATGCTATTATCTTCCATCCATTTCAGCATATCCAGAGGAGACTTCATCTTGTTTTTCCGGCCATAGTAAGTATGGCACTGGGAAACAGCTTCAATAAAGGAAAAGCCTTTATGTTTCAATGCCTTTTTAATGGCATTAGCTAATTGTAATGGGTGTACAGTTGTCCATCTAGCTACATAAGTAGCCCCTGCACCTGAAACAAGTTCTACAAGATCAAAGGGCTTTTCAAATGTACCATAAGGTGCTGTACTTCCATAGCTTCCCTGGGGTGACGTGGGACTGATTTGCCCCCCCGTCATTCCATAAATATTATTGTTAATACAAATCACCGTGAGGTCTATATTTCTTCTGGCAGCGTGAATGAGATGATTGCCCCCAATAGCTGCTGCATCACCATCACCTGTGAATACGACAACATCCATATTCGGATTTCCTAACTTAAGGCCGGTAGCAAATGAAATAGGCCTTCCATGAGTAGTGTGTAATGAATCACATTTAACATATCCTGGTATTCGAGATGAGCATCCAATACCGGATGCCATATTGATGTTATTTAAATCCATTTCAGCCATTTCCATGCCTTTAAAAAAGGTATTTAATACAGTTCCATTACCGCAACCAGCACAGAAAATATTGGGAAGTCTATCCTTTCTAAGATATTTCATAAAAGGACTTTCATTGGTTTCTTCCATTTTTTAAACTCCTTTACATGCTTAATTAATATGAACCATTAAACTGATTTAATTTTAGATAATATTTCAGTAGGCTTGTGTATTTCCCCGCCAATTTTAGGGTGTAGATAAACCTTTGATTGTCCAGCAGCAACTCTCTGTACTTCATAAAACATTTGGCCCAGATTCATCTCCACCACTATCAGTTTACTTGCAGATTCTGCTGCTTTTTGAATCTGTTTTTCAGGGAAAGGCCAGGGAGTGTCAATTTTAATATATCCTGCTTTAATACCCTCTTCCCGGGCATTTTTTACTGCAGTAGTAACTGATCGGGAAGGAGCCCCATAAGATATCAGGATTATATCTGCATCTTCACAGAATTCCTGCTTTACCCGAGTTATATCATCTCTATTTTTTAATATTTTATCACATAATCGATTAACCAGTTTAGAGTGTTGTTCCGGACTTGATGCATCAGGATATCCCCGTTCATCATGGGTAAGTCCAGTTACATGTAAATTATAGCCTTCACCAAATAATGGCATCTCGGGAGTATCTGTGGGACCGGCCTTAAATGGTAAAAAATCTCCAGGGCCTTTAGATGGCATTTTACGGTTAATTGAATCCATTTTTTCAGGAATATGTTCCGGACTTGATGCATCAGGATCCCGTTCCTCATGGGTAAGTCCAGTTACATCTAAATTATAGCCTTCACCAAATAATGGTATCTCGGGAGTATCTGTGGGACCGGCCTTAAATGGTAAAAAATCTCCAAGGCCTTTAGATGGCATTTTACGGTTAATTGAATCCATTTTTTCAGGAATAGATATCTTTTCCCTCATATGTCCCACTATCTCATCTCCTAGGACTATAACAGGTACCCTGTACTTTTCTGATAAATTAAATGCCTCCACAGTAAAGTCAAAGCATTCCTGGACAGAAGATGGAGATAAGGCTATTATTTCATAATCACCATGAGATCCCCACCGGGCCTGCATCATATCACTTTGAGAAGCCATGGTGGGCTGTCCCGTTGAGGGGGATCCTCTCTGGATATCAGCTATTACTAAAGGAGTTTCAGTCATAGCTGCATAACCAATATGTTCTTGCATTAGAGATAGTCCCGGGCCGGAAGTAGCTGTCATTCCTTTAACCCCCGTCCACACAGCACCAATAACTGATCCCAATGCAGCTATTTCGTCTTCCATCTGAATAAATGATCCTCCTTCTTTAGGAAGAAGTACTGCCATGCTTTCTGCAATTTCAGTGGAAGGAGTAATGGGGTATCCCCCAAAAAACATACACCCTGCTTTTATGGCTCCATGGGCACATGCTTCATTGCCCTGAATGAAATATTTATTGTTCATCGTCTTCCTCCACTTTTATAGCTTGATCAGGACACATCAAAGCACATAAATCACATTTAGAACATTTATCCTGGTTTTTTGGTATGGGGATGTGCACTCCTTTCCTATCTAAAGTTTTAGATTGCTCATATACCTGTTTAGGACAGAATTCCATGCAAATATTGCATCCCTTACATAGATTGGGGTCTAGTTTTATCATGTTAATTCGTCTCATTTTTTTTATTAGATTAAAAATAGTTTAGATTATTATATTATAAATAATTAATCATTATAATTCAGTTTTAATTATAGTTTCTCAGGATTTTTAAAAAATTCTTAAAAATTAGATTAAATAATATTAGATTGATTTTGGAATTTAAATAATTTTTTTATTTGAAAATTCAGATTAAGGAATGTTTTGCAATGTATTAAAATTCATTGATTAAGGGAAAGTAATTCGATATAAAAATTGAATATTATTCTTCATTTATGCTTTCCACATACATTAAAGGATAATTCAGTTCCGGGATAAACTTCATTCTGATTAGCGCCCTGATTTTTTGAAATTCTGAATGGATTTTCACATCCAGCATATCCCCTGTAAGGGATGTATATTCAAATTCATTATCCAGTTCAACTAATATGTGGGGATTAATAAGAACTTTGATCTTCTTAATTCCTGGTTGCAATTCAATACTATCTTCAATGGCTTTTTGAAGAGAATCTGCACTTTTTAAACTTACCGGGGTTCCTATGAATTGGTGGAAAAGTGCTCCCATACTTATAGCCCCCTCAAATATGGCCCTCTCCCGGGAAGATAGGTTGCTGAAATATTTTTCATTTACTTTATCTTTATCATTGATATCCATACACACACCATTTGAATAAAATTATGAAAAAGGTTTTAGTTACCCCTCAAATACCAAAGAAGTTATTTATATCGGATAATTTTCCGGTAATGAAATCTGGAGGAATAGGGAACAAATAGGCCAGTGTTAAAAATAGTGTCAGGGCAATTACCGTAAATAGTACTATTTTTTTATCCTCATTTACAGGGTAGAAGTAAGTCAACACCAGACCTCCTATTAAAAACCCTGCAATCATTAAGATCGCATAATAGTTCTCGGGATTATCCTGAGTAAATGTTTCATTTAAGGGCTTTAAACTAACTAAATCTGTTTCTACTATCAAACGTTCACGGGCAGAGCCTATAGGATGACAGGTAATTAAAAATAATTTTTCACCCTGATCCACTGATATTCTGTAGGAAGCCGGAACAATAAATGTATTGTTAACTCTGTATTCTCCTTTTCCCACCCCTGGCCATTCCAGGAAAACAGAATCACCTGCTTTTAATCCATCCAGTTTAAAAAAAGGGGATCCGTACATGGTGCGATGCCCAAAAAGAATAACCGTTCCATTTCCAGGTTTCATGGATTGTGGTTCGTGATATACACCATAGGAAACAGATTTATTATTAATATTTTGACTAACATCAATAGATGACATTATCACTACCGCAGTTGTAGTATTGTTTTCCATGACAATTTGAGATGCATAAAAGCTTACATCAATTAAAAAATAAAGGGATATAATCAATATTCCCACTACAATAAAAAAGGTAGAGATTCGCATAGGTTAATTTACTCATTTACTTCTTTCTGAGATATAAATATTTATAATTTAAAAAAAAAGATTAAGGGGTTAAAATAAAAGCCCCCTGTTTACTGGCGCATGAACTTAGCGTAAACAACTCCAGCACCAGCTACTAATGCACCTACTACAAATAAACCATAAGGAACACCAGTATCCCTGGTAGGAACTGAAGTAGTATTTTCCTGAGCACCTGCTGTTGGAATAGAACTGGAACGCCCCTGGGTGGTGCTGGATGAGGTTCTACCCATAGGCCATTCATAAACGTAGTTGAATACACGAGAAGCTCCCGGTTCCATTACTACATCCCAGGAAGCAATTTGGGTATCCACTGCCAGTTCGTCATCTAAAAATGTCGCCCTCGGATTACTATAGGTTAATTTAGAGTCAACAGGAACAATAGGTGCTCTTACTATACCTGATACTCTGGTGGAGTCCACATTGGTTAGCCGGAAGCTGAAATTTCCTTTCCACCGTAATATATCCAGATTAGGATTTAAAATTTCCAGTTCATTAGGAACAAACCAGGACGCCATAAGACCTGGTTCTGGTACCAGTGGCCAGTAGGTACCCTGATCTGAATCAGCCCTTATAATATACGAAGGTATTTGTCCCATTTGTCCCACAGCAGATAGCTTGAAACAAACTGATTTAGTTTCCCCGGGCTGAATCTTCCACCCATAATCTCCTCCCAATTCAGGGTAGCGAGATTTGACCATTTTTACTGCAGCAGGGCTGGTCCAGTCAATAACCCATAGTATGGTATTGTTTTCCATTTCAGCCAGACTGCCCTGATATGCATGACTTATTTTGAAGTACTGCACATGGTCATTGTTATTTTTAATTGTTACCAGTATTTCCGCTGATAAATCCGAAAATTTATAACTGGTAGCCTCAGGATTCTCCTGAACCCAAACTTCTGATCCCCAGGACATTCCGGCAAATGCCAGTATCAATATTAAAACGATACAAATTTTATCCACTTTCATTTTAGGTCCCCCTTTTTGAATTAGAGTAAAAAATAAAAAAAAATGGTTGAGGGGTAATCAACCATATATAGTTTTTAATTCATTAATCATCCAATTTGGAGCCTGCTGAGTAGGTACTGTTAGAATTATACTGTCCATATTCTGTATTAAGAATAAAACATTTTCTCTAGGTACTTCCAGCAAAAGTAAGTACTGTGCATCCAGTTCGCCAAGATTGGATGTTCTCTCAAAGTCAGATAACTTGATTCCGTAGTTTTGTAATAAAGCCCTTGTTTCAGCTTCATTAAATCCTCCAGATGCAGCTGCCCTTAAGAGTTGTTCCACATCAGCAGAAGATGTTTGTTCCCTTTGACTTTGGGAAATCAGCTCATTAACAGAAAAGCTCTGGCTTTTACTAACCCTGGCATCAATAGTTCCACTGTCTTTAGCCCTTAAGATTGCCAGAACAGTAGCTCCACTAATTTGGGGAGTTGAGCTTGCAGGAGTCTGTGTGGTTTGAGCTGGTTGTGCTTCTTCTCCTTCTTCTGTTTCATTTGGTGCAGGTGCTTGCTCTTCTTCAGGGGAAACTCTCAAATAAACATCCACCATATTACCTACACTAATTAGGCCCCCTGCAGCCTGTAATCGAGAGATCATTATAGGTACTGCCACAGTATCAGGAGTTTGAATTTCCATATTGGCAAGTACAGTAGCATCTGCCTGGGAAATAAATCTCTGGGCTTCACTGGCTTTCATGATTACATTTTTCTGAGACCCGGAAGCAGCCTGTTCAGGTACAGATGGATCAGTGGAATAAACAATCATTACCCGGTCAAAAGTATCTTTCTTGGTACTGAGTTGCTGGTTTTGATATGTTCGCCAGGAATTAGTAGCCGGGCCAATCACATCCACCGACAACACCTGTTCCGGAGTTACTCCGGCATCAATATCAGCTAAAAGTGCCTGTTTTTCAGGATCTACAGCTAAAGGACCTTTAAAATAGGCATTAATTTCATTTAGTTTTGTTGCCTTAGCATCCTGCAAGGTTTCTTGATAAGGAGCATAAACAAGGAAATAATAACCAGAAGCCACCAGTATTATCAAAATCAAACCGAATACAGCCGCCCCAATAATCGTCCTTTGATCATCGTCCGGCATTTTTCTTCCAAAAGGACCTCCACCAGAACCACCCTTAGCACCTACAGGCTTTTTAGGTTTATCCTTGGGTTTTAGCCTGATTTTTTCATCGCCCTTAGGCTTGATTCTAGGTTTGGGCATTGGTCGAGCTTTCTTAGCAGGATCCCTCGAAGTTTTTTCTTCACTCTTATTTGCTTTTCCAGATATCTTACCAACCAGATCTTGGATTTTGCTTCCCACGTCAGACGATTCTTTCTCGCCGTTTTTCCTCAGATCTGGAGGAGAATCTTTATTGTTTTTCTTTTTACTACCTTTCAACTTATCTAACATGTGGACCACTTCTTAGATTCGTGAATAAGGCCAAAATAGGCATAAATATTATGAAAGTCATGGTTAAGATGAATAAAATCATAGCAGGAATATTCATCAAACTTATTTGAATGCTTTGAGGCAAAGAAACTGTCAGTATTAATATTAAAGACAACCCTGCAGTTTTAATGCTTCTTATTTTGGGATACTTCATGGTACTAATCATTAATAGGGATACTATAGTCATTATCAATAGGGCTATGCCCTCTCTAAAGAGGCCAGTAAGATAAAATGATGCCAGCGCCATAGCAGTAATGGGTATGGGCAATCCCACAAATTTATCTTGTGGAGTTCCAATTTGTGAAATGACATTGAACCTTGAAAGCCTCAATATACCACATATTACTATTAAGAGACTTACTAATATATTAAGGTATCGTATATCATATGATAAAGTGGCTGAATACAAAAAGATTCCCGGCGCAACACCAAAGGATATAACATCACATAATGAATCCATATTTTTTCCAAATCCTAATTTATCATCCCTATTTATTTTACGTGCTACCCATCCATCAATAGAATCAAAAATTACTGCAATTAATATTAATTGAGCAGAAATTATTAATTGGCCATTCATGCCCATTATTATAGCCATAAAACCAAATGTAGCATTTAAAATAGAGAAAAGGTCTGGAAGAGAAAAGTAATCTTTTATTCGCATAGTTTCTAGACTCATTATTAGACCCCCCTGGTAATTAAATTGTAACTAAAGACTAATATAAATTTATAGAAATATTCCGAATTTAGTTTCCTAATAATAGAATCAATAGAGCTATTACTCAGATATACATTTAATATTCAAGTCGTAAAAAAAATTTAAAGGAAATTGTTATCGAGATTTTAATCTAAAATCAAAAGATGTAAATAGCATTAGGTTATTTTAAAGCCACCATAATAGTTTCTCCGGCCTTGGGTTTACCCCCAACTTCGACCATTACCTTGAATTTTTTAGCAGGGACTATTAAATCAACACGGGAACCAAAACGAATCATTCCTAGCCGGCTTCCTATATTTACCTCATCACCCACCTCTACGTATTGTACAATCCTGCGTGCAACAAAGCCTGCTATCTGAATAACCCCAATTCTTCCATATTCAGACTTAATTACTATCAAATTTTTTTCGTTTTCAGTCTTAACATCCCCAAAGGCCACCTTAAATTTTCCCGGGCAGTATTTAGTTTTAACCACTTTACCTGAAATAGGGGCACGATTTACATGAACATCAAAAGGAGACATAAAAGTGCTAATAAGAATTCCTTTTTCATTTTCTTCCAGAACGTATTCCATTAAGGGATAGTCGGAGTCAACTTGTTCTATCCGATCAATTTTCCCCTTTAAGATTCGACCATCTGCAGGTGCCACCACTATTCCTTTATCCGCCGGCACATTTCTATTAGGATCTCTAAAAAATTGCATTAAAAATGCAATAAAGGAAAAAAGAATGAAACTTATTAGGAAGTAACCGAAAACAAAAGGCAAAAGAGATAGGGTAAATAGTATGCTGGCTTTTTTGAAAGTTCCTTTGACAAACATTTGAACACCAAAAGTACTAGTTGGAATTAAAAGTATTGGATTTTAAAAAGTTTAAAATGATTTAATTTGAATTGATCAAGATTTTATGGAATAAAGTTAAAATTTCATTTTTTTAGTATTTTATCCCTTAAGCATAGGTTTTAATATAATTATATTAATACCTGAATTGATTATCATGCAATATTTTAACTAATTAATATGTGACCATATTATTATATTCCTATTTGAATTTATTAGGTAAGATATTTATGGCTCTGTCAAAAACTTGGGGGTTGATTGTCGAAAACTTTTTTCTGATACTGAATTTCTTTTCTAATGTTTATTCGTGACATTGCACCATTTTTAATCTTCATTAACCTCTTAACACTTTTAGGAAAGGTTTTTTGAAAGATATTTTCTATTTTGTTAGATGTTCGCTGGATATTTTTATCATCTAAG
>Ga0180017_100478_pt1 | contig 13328 bp, 12 predicted proteins | sample KR46_S_MetaG_FD_129674 | JGI IMG/M metagenome (GOLD analysis project Ga0180017, IMG submission 129674) | Groundwater microbial communities from the Olkiluoto Island deep subsurface site, Finland - KR46_S_MetaG | ecosystem: Environmental > Aquatic > Deep subsurface > Groundwater | place: Finland...
CATCGGCGTGGGCAAGGTCTATTTCGGGTTCAATCTCGTCCTGTTCCTCCTTTGCCTGACGATCATGCCCGTCGATCTGGTCATCGTGTCCCTCATCCTGGTCTTCATCTCCTCGGCCATGGTCGAGCAGACTCTTGCCCTCTTCTCCAAGCGCAAGGTCGTCTTCATCATCTCCGACCATTCCGAAGCCATCAGCCAGACTATCCTTGATTCCATGAAACAGAGCGCCACCTTTCTGAAGGGCATGGGCGCGTTCAGCAAGCGGGAAAAAAACGTGCTCATGACCGTGGTCAACAATATCCAGCTCAAAAAGCTCGAAGAGATCACCTTCACCCACGACCCGCAGGCCCTCTTCATCGTTGAAAACACCTTCACGGTGCTGGGATCGAGCTTTTCCAAACGCAAAATCTACTGAGCCCATACGACCACTCTCAAATCGGTTGCCACGCCAAAGACTCCTCGCGATGATCAAGGATTTGTGCGCAGCAGATTGGCGAACGCCGCCGCATGTCGCGTTGATGGTGAAAGCGGCCATGGTCAAAGAGCGCATGGTCATGTCCGCCTGACGCTCCTCGACCATGCGGAAAGCCTCGGCCTCCGAATCCACCGTCACCACCGTAAGCAGGGGATAGTCGCGACGCATGCGCTCCTCGATGCTCGTGCCCCTGGGCAGAGCCATGACCTTTCCGGAAAGCCCTTTCAGATCGGAAACAAAATCATGTTCGATGCGCGTCACGATGACATTGGTGTCCACAAAATAGGGCGCGGTAAAGAGGAGCCACTCCTCGCGCAAGGGCGTACGATTCAAAAAGGCAAGCGCATCGCACTTGCCGGCCTTGGAGAAGGCAACGCTCTCGTCCCAGTCCCTGGTCGGGACAACATGCAAGGTTACGCCCGCGCGCTGGGCCGCAAGGCGCACCAGATCCGCAGCAATACCCACATATTCTCCGTCGGCGGTAAGCTGCTCATAAGGTTCCCAGTCCGGATCGACGCATACGCGCACAGAGCCCAATGATTTCAGATACTCCACTTCGGCGGGACTCAGCGCTAGGGCGCGGCAAACGGACGGCGCGACAAGAATCACGACCAGCAACACCCCAAAAAACAGGGTCAGTTTGAAAAAACCCAGACGCATCGGCCACCTTGCGGATTTTAGAATACGGGCAAGTAAACAGCTACTTAGCGCAGAATGCCAAACCCGTAAACCGCCAATGGCATCATTGACGCCCCCCAGCCTGCTCCACCGGGTCCCCACGCATGCCCGTAATCCAGGACAGGATATGCTCGCGGCCCTTGGCAAATGCACGCACTACTCTGGGATCATACATCTTTCCGGCCTGGGACATGATCTCGGCCTCGGCGTGTTCGAAACTCATGGCCCCCTTGTAAGGGCGCTCCTGCATCATGGCCGAGAGGCTGTCGGACACGGCCAAAATTCTTGCGCCGATCGGAATGCAGCATCCGCTCAAACCGTCCGGATACCCACAGCCATCGTACCGCTCATGGTGATGGCGGATCATGAGCGCTACACCACTCTCACCGTTCAAGGCCTTGACCGGTTGCACAATGCCCTCGCCGATGACCGGATGCCGCTTGATGACCTCGAACTCCTCCCGGGTCAGGGATCCGGGCTTTTGCAGAATGGCGTCAGGAATACCAATCTTGCCGATGTCGTGCAGATGTCCGGCCAGGTGGACAATCTCGGCCTGAGCGGGGGTAAACCCCATGTTCAGGGCCAGAATCTGACTGACCACGGCTACTTCCTCGGAATGCGCGCAGGTCCATGCATCCTTGGCGTCCACGGCACGGCCCAAGGATTCGGCCAACTGGTGCAGGGTCAACACCAACGGGCCACAGGGAGTGGCCTTGGCCGCAGATGACGAGGCATCCCCGGGCAACTGCCCAAAAATGTTGATCATATAAATCCTTACATACAATGGATGAGTTGATTGACCGAAAACGTAGATTGACGCTCTGCCTAGCCTGTGGCGGGAGAAAAGAGACCTGTCGCCATGGGAGCGATTTTTTTTGTGACCACCCGGTTTCCGCCGAGACTTTTGGCCTTGTAAAGGCACGAATCGCAGACCTGCACAAGCTCTGTAGCATCGGAATTCTGGCCGGGTGTCCAGGCGCACAGACCGATGGATACCGTGCAGCCATCGATGTTGCCGGCCGCGAAGCGGGTGCGGATTCTTTCGCACGCTCCCATGCAGGCCGAAAATTCAAATGTGCGGAAAATGACCCCAAATTCGTCGCCGCCGAACCTGAACCCCACGTCCACGCCTTCGCGCACTGATTCGGCAATGACACGACCCAGACTCGCCAGAACTTCATCACCGGCCTGATGACCGCGCGTGTCGTTGACCCGCTTGAAGCCATCGCAATCCATGAGGGCCAGGAAAATACCCTCCTTGCGGGCGGGGTCGCGCAATGCGTCGGGCAGGAAGCGGTCAAAGTAACGCCGGTTGTAAAGCCCGGTCAAAGGATCCCGGTAGGACATTTCTTCATAGAATCGCTTGCGCAGATCACTCTCATCGAGTCTGACGTGCAGCTTCCTGGTCTGAGTCTCGATGTGGTGCGCCATCCAGTTCATATTGCGCCTCAAACGCAACATCTCATGCTCGTCATCGGTTTCAAGTCCCACGGCAAAACGTGCACCGTAACGGCCCTTCTGGATCTCCGATGAAAACTCGTTCAGGGTGCGCAGATCATGCAGGACCAGAAAGTAGGCGGCCGCCCGGCTGACAGGGGCCAGCAGCCCCAGCCCTACGGCCAGACTTGCGACCAGCATGTCCACGGAATCAAGGGCCATCCCCGACTCGATCAGGGCCAGAACACCGCCTATGGGCAGGAGCACCAGCACAAACAGCAGCAGGGCCATGCGTCTGACTATGCCGATGCCGGACAACCAGGAGGTGCGTCTTTGCGCAGCCGGGACGGATGCGTTCCGGACCGGGCCCGGGAACTGGTCGCCGTTGCCGCCGCACAACCTCACGCCGCTGCCTCGCGCCGGAGGCTCAGCACTTCGCGGCCTCGCACCCATAGGGGCATCCTCCCGGAGCCGCGCACCGTCCTTTGGTCTTGCGCCAGACGCAACTTTTCAGGCACAATCGCCGCAACCGCCGACCGGACATGGAGTCCAGGCAGCGCAGATCCGCCGCGCCCAGATGCCCCTCGGCCAGAAGCCTGGTCAGCGTGGCCTCCGACATTTCGACACGCAAAGACTCATTTCCCTGAGAATACATGGCCTGACCTCGATCACTTTTCTGTTTCGGAGAGCTTTTCACGGCACGCGCAACGGGGGCACTTGACCGCGCACGAGCATGTCCCGTCTCCCGAGCCAGGGCATTCTTTACGTTGATCTTCCGCGGCGCCTCTGGCCCAGGATCGCGAACCCATGACTCCACTAGATGTCTTGCGCAGGCGGTGCATGTCCTGCACCGAAAACAATTCCGAACCGTTATCCAATTTGAAGCACATGTTTCCTCCATGTCTCTGGCAATTTCTGAAGACTCCAATAAAGATGGGCTGACTGTGTTTGTCCCTACACTTCGGCAGGTCCGCCCCGTCCTTCGATTGCTGCACAGCACCGTGTCTTCACCGAAGAATAATTAGAATAAACTAACTATTAAAATTCTAATGATCTTTCCGCAACTTCTCTCGCGCCCCGATCCACCATGACCTCACCTCCAACACACGGTACCAGCCCTGCCTTAGCGGCACCCCGTAGACTATTAGACGGATCTAACTTGCTTGAGACGGAACTAGCCTGACGCCACCGCTGTTGTCAACAGCAAAATACGCCCTGCACGTCACACGGGGAGGGGTGCCGTGAGACCAATAAAGCTGGCTATTTATGTCTGAACTTATTGAATATCTCGCATCAAGGATACAAAATTTGTTGGCAGACGCGACCCGGCCTGTTATGAAATCAACTCAACCCGGAGGGAAAATGGCCGACTGCGCAATGACTCCCAACTGCCTGTTCTTCAATGATAAAATGGCACACATGCCAAGTACCGCCGAAATGATGAAACGCAAGTACTGCCGGGGGGATTACTCGAATTGCGCCCGCTTCATCGTTTTAGAGGCACTGGGCAAGGAAGGGGTACCGGCCGACCTGGCCCCGAACGAAACGGAAATGGCAAAGCAGCTTTTGCAGGCTGATCGATTGCCCGGGAGGTAGCATCCAGTGTTCGTTGTAATCGTCGATATCGTGGTCAAAAGGGAGTTCGTGGAAGATTTCCGGGAAGCGATCCTACGGCAGGGAAAAAACTCGCGGGATCTGGAAAAAGGGTGCCTCGGATTCGACATCCTGCAGGACCCCGAAGATCCAGCCCGCTTCACTCTGTACGAGGTCTACACGGACGCGGCCACCTTTCATGACGTCCATCGTGCAACCGCCCATTTCCAGGAGTACGCCAGCACCACCGCGCCTTGGGTAGAAAGCAAGAGCATGCGCGCCCTGCACAAACTCTGGCCTGCATCCTGACTGGCGCTCTGCTTCGAATGGCCCCGCAAGAAGTCCAATCCCTTGAGGGCGGGGCGCTTCTCAGTTTGCTGACCAACTAAAAGCACACGTTGTTGCCTCTCGCGAATGACGCTCAATGACTCAGCGCGGCTTTATGCAGTGACATCCATTACAGGTATTTGATGGCGACAAATCCCAGGATGGCCAGCACGACCAGAAGCGAGGCCGTCAGTTCGAAATGACGTTCCATGAAAGGCTTGATTTTTGCGCCGAAAAGACGAATGAGCCCGGCCACCAGGAAAAAGCGCATGCCCCGGCCAATGGTCGAGGCCAGGACGAATTGGAGCAGATCAAAGCTCATCATGCCCGAGGCGATGGTGAAAACCTTGTACGGAATGGGCGTCACTGCAGCAACGAGCACGCCGAAGAAGCCATAGTTCTCGTACCAGGTACGCACAGCCTCTACCACCGACTCTCCGTTGTACATGCGCACGATGGGCTGCCCCACAGTCTCCCAGAGCCCCCAGCCGATGAAATAGCCGAGCATCCCGCCCGCCACCGAGGCCACGGTGCACCACAGGGCCAGTTTGAACCAGCGCGAGGGCGTGGAAAAGCACAGGGCGATGAGCAGGACGTCCGGCGGCACCGGAAAAAAGGAGCTTTCGGCAAAGGACAAGAGCGCCAGGGCGGGCAGGGCGTAAGGCGTGGCCGCCCAATGCAGGGTCCAATAGTAGAGTTTTCGCAGCGGGTTGCGCGTGGCGCGGGCCTGGGAAAGATCGTCCGTGGCAGGGGTGGTCGATTCATGCTTCATGGCGCAGGAGACAAGCACAAAACCGCAGAGATCACAACAAAAAAACATGGCTGATGGGCTCGCCGCCCCTTTTCTTTTGCCGTCGTTTTCAGCACTGTTCAGCCCGACGAACCACCCATTTCCCGGACCGCCATGACCAGACCCGACGCCCCGCACAAACACGGCTTGCCGCAACGCCGGCAGATGCCCTGGCCCTTGCCCGCGCTGCTGACCTGGGCCGCGTGCTGGGCGCTTTTCATGGCCCTTGGCCTCCTGTACATCCCCGTCGTCTGGAGCCTGGCGCTGGCCACGGGACTGGGCCTTGCGGCCGGATTGCAAGCCGATTCCGGCTGGCGCAAGCTCTTCATCGCCGCAGGCTTTCCCCTGTCCCTGGCCGCCTCGAACCTCGGAGTCGACCTGCCGCCGTGGGCGTGGCTCATACCCCTTGCACTCCTGTTGCTCCTCTATCCCATGAGCGCCTGGCGTGACGCCCCGCTCTTTCCTACCCCCCAGGGCATTCTGGACGGCCTGGACAGAGTTGCGCCACTTCAATGCACGGACCGTGTCCTGGATGCGGGTTGCGGTCTGGGCGCAGGCCTTACGGAACTGTTCAGAGTCTATCCCCTGGCGCGCCTCGACGGGATCGAACGCAGTTGGCCGCTGCGCTTTCTGTGCGCCTGGCGCTGCCCATTCGCCCGCGTGCGCCACGGAGACATCTGGCAAGAGGACTGGTCGCCCTACTCCATGGTCTACATGTTCCAGCGCCCCGAAAGCATGGGCCCGGCCACCGAGAAAGCCCGGCGCGAACTTTCGAAGGGAAGCTGGCTGGTCAGTCTGGAATTCGAAGCCCCGGCCCTGAAACCTGTCGCGGTGCTGCAAAACCGGGCGGACAAGCCCGTTTGGGTCTACCGCATCGAATAAAAAACCCTCGCCACTTGCATGACGAGGGTTGATTGGCAGACTTCTTTGCTGAACGGAGCGTTATTGCGGACTGGAGAACTCGTATCCCTTGTGCAGGGCCTTGGAAACCGGAATGACGTCGGAGTTGGGGCAGAAAAGCGTCTCCCGCGTCACGTCCTTCAGGGCCTCGCAAAGCACCTGATCCATATTCTCCACAAAGACGATCGTAAGCTCCTTCAGGATGACCTTGGGCACGTCCTTCAGATCCCGCTCATTTTCCTTGGGCATCAGCACCTTCGTGATGAGCCCCCTGTGGGCGGCCAGAAGCTTGTCGCGCACCCCGCCGATGGGCAGCACCCGGCCACGCAGAGTGATCTCACCGGTCATGGCCACATCGTTTTTCACCGGAATATCAAGGAGTGCCGAAGCCAGGCAGGTGGCCAGGGTGATTCCGGCCGAGGGTCCGTCCTTGGGGGTGGCCCCTTCGGGCACATGGATGTGGATGTCCACTTCCTTGTAGAAATCCCGGCGCAGCCCGAAAAACTCCGACCGTGAGCGGATGTAGCTGATGGCCGCCTTGGCCGACTCCTGCATGACGTCTCCGAGCTTGCCGGTGATCTCGATCTTGCCCGTTCCGGGCATGAGCGCCACCTCCACAAAGAGAAGTTCTCCGCCGAATTGGGTCCAGGCCAGGCCAGTGGCCACTCCAACCTGGGCCTCGTCCTCGCGCTGACCGTGGCGGACCTTGGGTATGCCAAGATACGTGCCGAGCATGGACTTGGTCACGGACACGCTCTTGCCCATGTCACCCTCTTCCACCAGGGCGCGGGCCACCTTGCGGCAGATCGAGGCCAGCTCGCGCTCCATGTTGCGCACCCCGGATTCGCGGGTGTAGCGGCGGATTATCTCAAGGATGGCGCCCTTGGACATGCTCAGGTTTTCGGGCAGAAGACCATGCTGCTCAAGCTGTTTGGGCAGCAGGAAATCCGAGGCGATGCGTTCCTTTTCCGTCTCAAGGTAGCCGGGGATGGTGATGATCTCCATGCGGTCTTGCAGGGGCAGCGGAATGGTCTGCAGCGAATTGGCCGTGGTGATGAAAAAGACCTGGGACAAGTCGTAATCCATGTCCAGGTAGTGGTCGTTGAAGGCGCTGTTCTGTTCGGGATCAAGCACTTCAAGGAGCGCGGCCGAAGGGTCGCCCCTGAAATCCATGCTCATCTTGTCGACCTCGTCCAGGCAGAAGACCGGATTGTTCGAGGAAACGCGTTTCAAAGACTGGATGATCTTGCCCGGCAAGGCTCCGACATAGGTCCGTCGGTGGCCGCGAATCTCGGCCTCGTCACGCACTCCGCCAAGCGACAGGCGCACGAATTCGCGCTTCGTTGCGCGGGCGATGGACTTGGCAAGGGAGGTCTTGCCCACGCCGGGGGGGCCGACCAGGCACAGAATGGGCCCGCGCAGCTTCTTCACCAGCGCCTGCACGGCGAGGTATTCGAGGATGCGCTCCTTGGGCTTATCAAGGCCGTAGTGGTCGTCGTCCAAAATTTTCTGGGCCTGCTTTAAGTCTATGTCCACATCACGGAGCACGTTCCAGGGCAGGGCCAGAATCCAGTCCACATAGTTGCGCAGCACCGCGTACTCGGCCGAGGACGGCGGGGTCTGGCGCAACTTTTTCATTTCGGACATGGCCTTGGCGCGGGCCTCCTCGGGCAAGTCCTTGTCTTTGAGCTGGATTTCGAGCTCTTCCAAGTCAGCCTTGGGGTCATAATCCCGGCCCATCTCCTTGTGGATGGCTTTGAGCTGCTCGCCGAGATAATAGTCCTTCTGGTTCTCCTCCATCTGCTTCTTGACCCGGCCTTTGATCTTCTTCTCCAGGGAAAAGACCTCGACCTCTTCCTGGATGAGTTCATAGACCCGCTCCAGGCGGCGGACAGGGTTGCGCAACTCAAGAACCCCCTGCTTGCGGTCATAGGAGGCCTTGAGGTGGGGAGCAATGCTGTCCGCCAAGCGGCCCGGCTGGGACACGCTGGTGATGGCCAGAATGGTTTCCTTGGCCAGCTTGCGATTGACCTGGGAATACTCCTCCACGGCTTCATGGGTGGCCCGCACCAGGGCTTCGCCTTCCACGGAGTTGCCCTCGACGTCGGGCAGGGCCGAGACGCGCACCATCTGGATGTCGTCTTCAACCATGAGCCCGCGATCCTGATCCCAGACCGCGCGATACAGTCCTTCGAAGAGCACCTTGATGGTCCCGTCGGGCAGCCTGAGCATCTGCAGAACCTTGCTGACCGTGCCCACGGCGTAGAGGCCCTCCACGTCCGGGCGTTCCTGGCCGGGGTCTTTCTGGGCGACCAGGAAGATCCGCTTCTCGTAGCGATCCAGGGCGGTTTCGATGGCCTTTATGGAAGAATCCCGGCCTACGAAAAGCGGCACGATGGACTTGGGAAACATGACCACTTCACGCAGGGACATGACCGGAAGGATCATGCTCCCGTGGGTGGACTTTTCGAAAACGATGGCGTCGCTCATGGATTTTCTCTCGGGTCTCGGCCGACCGGAGGCGGTCAGGCGCTCTTGGCCTCGGGTTTGAAAAGCAGGAGCGGCTCCTTGCCCTCTTCAACCACGGCACTGTTGATGACACATTCGGTCACGTCTTTGGTGGACGGAAGAGTGTACATGATGTCGAGCATGATGGTTTCCATCACAGACCGAAGTCCTCTCGCTCCCGTTTCAAGCTTGATGGCCCGCGAGGCCAGGGCCTTCAGGGCGTTGGTCGTGAATTTGAGTTCTACGTTCTCAAGCTCGAACATCTTCTGATACTGTTTGACGAGCGCGTTCTTGGGCTCCTGCAGGATGCGCATCAGGTCGTCCTCGGTCAGCTCGGTCAGCGAGGTGATGACGGATATGCGCCCAGTAAATTCAGGTATAAGACCAAAACGGATCAAGTCCATGGGGTGGACCTGCTTGAGCAGACTGTCGGTGGTCTCATCCGCCTTGCGGCGCATTTTGGCCCCGAAACCCATGCTCGACCCCTGCACCCGCTGCTTGACCATTTCTTCGAGGCCGATGAAAGCCCCGCCAACAATGAAAAGGATGTTGGAAGTGTCCAGGCGGATGAATTCCTGCTGCGGGTGCTTGCGGCCACCTTTGGGCGGGATGTTGGCCACAGTGCCCTCGATGATCTTCAAGAGCGCCTGCTGCACACCCTCGCCGGACACGTCACGGGTGATGGACGGGCTGTCGGACTTGCGCGAAATCTTGTCGATCTCGTCCACATAGATGATGCCCTTGGCCGCCGCCTCAAGGTTGTACTCGGCGTTCTGCACCAGCTGGACCAGGATGTTTTCCACGTCCTCGCCCACGTATCCGGCCTCGGTCAGGGTTGTGGCGTCGGCGATGGCAAACGGCACCTTGAGGATGCGCGCCAGAGTCTGAGCCAGCAGGGTCTTGCCCGAGCCCGTAGGACCGATGAGCAGGATGTTGCTCTTGTCCAGCTCCACGTCATCCTTGACCAATGCATGGTACTTGATGCGCTTGTAGTGGTTGTACACGGCCACGGACAGGATCTTCTTGGCGTCTTCCTGGCCGACCACGTAATCGTCCAGGGAGGCCTTGATATCCTGAGGCAGCGGGATGTCCGAAGAATCCAGGTCTTCCTTGCGGTTGTCGTTTTTCAGGATGTCATCGCACAGGGCAATGCACTCGTTGCAGATGTAGACATCCGGACCGGCAATGAGCCGCTGCACTTCGTCCTGTCCCTTGCCACAAAAAGAGCAGGTCAGGTCCTTGCCGGTTCTTTTTTTTCTTTCCGCCATGGTTACCTCAAAAATTCTAAAAATTCCAAAAACCTACTCCAGTTCTTTGCGTGAGGCCAGAACCTGGTCAATGAGGCCGTATGCGCAGGCCTCTTGCCCGCTCATGAAATAGTCTCGCTCCGTATCCTGCTCGACCTTTTCCAGCGTCTGCCCGGTGTGCTCCGCCAGGATGCCGTTCAATTCACCGCGCAAGCGGATGATCTCCTTGGCCTGGATGGCGATGTCCGTGGCCTGACCATGGAACCCGCCCATGGGCTGATGGATCATGATGCGCGAATGGGGCAGGGTGTAACGCATGCCCTTCTGCCCGGCAGCCAGGAGCACTGCCCCCATGCTCGCGGCCTGGCCGATGCACAGGGTGGCCACTGGTGCGGAAATATACTGCATGGTGTCGTAGATGGCCATGCCCGCCGTCACCGATCCGCCAGGGGAATTTACGTACATATAGATCTGCTTGTCTGGATTCTCGGACTCCAGGAAAAGTAGCTGAGCGCAGATGGAATTGGCGACGTGATCGTCGATGGGCGTGCCCAGAAGCACGATGCGGTCCTTGAGCAGGCGGGAATATATATCGTACATCCGCTCGCCGCGGCCCGTGTTTTCAATGACGAATACGGAATTTCTGACCATGAAAGCTCCTCAAAAAACAAAGATAGGGACTGACACCAAAGATTTGAAAATTAACGATCCGATACAGGGTGTCAAGGGCTGCGCGGCGGGTGCGTCCATCCGCCCGATTTCACATGCACGTTGCCTGCCAGAACGGACGCGGACGCAAAGAAAAGAAAAAGGGCCGGGTCAAGCCCGGCCCCCTTGTAGCTATGCGTTCGGGGCAGCCGCCGGGGGAACCATTGTCACCGTGGCGTTTTCGTAGATGAGCTCCATGGCCTTGTCCGCCAGGACCCGATCCTTGAGCGGAATCATCAGGTTGTGCTGCTCGTAGTAATCCTTGATGGAGTGGAAATCCTGGCCCGTGGACGCGGCCATCTTCTGCAGGACCAGATCAACTTCCTGCGGATCGACCGTCAGGTTTTCGGCGCTGGCGATGGCCAACAGGACCAGGGAGGATTTGACCACATCTTCGGCCAGCGGACGCAGATCTTCACGCAGCTCGGCGGGTGCCTTGCCCAGGGAGTCGAGACTCTTGCCCTGACGCTCCAGTTTGCCCTGCAGTTCCACGATCTGCTTATCAATCTGCTCTTCGACAATGCTCTGGGGCAGCTCGAAGCTGACATCGGCCTTGATGCCATCAAGGAGCTTCTTCTGGGCGTCGCCCTTGACCAGCTGCTTGCGGGTCGAGACGTAGGACTTCTCGATGGCGTCCTTCAAGTCCTGAACGGAGGAGTACCCTCCGGCGAGCTCGGCGAAGTCATCATCGACATCGGGCAGGTTGCGGACCTTGATGGCATGCAGGGTGATCTGCATGGACACGGTCTGCCCGGCCAGCTTGTCGTTGATGAAATCTGCGGGGAACGTCAGCTCATTCTCTTTGGTATCGCCGGGGGTCATGCCGATGACGATGTCCTCGAACTCGGGCAGGGAATTGCCCTCGCCCAAAGGCAGCTCAAACTTGTTGGCGGTGACCCCTTCCATGACCACGCCATCCTGGAAGGCCTGGAAGTCGATGACCGCGATGTCGCCGGAGACGACGGGGCGCTCTTCCTTGATGATCACGGTTTTGGCCATGTTCTGGCGGATGCGCGCAATGACGTCCTCGACCTGCTGGGGATCGACGACAACATCCTCCTCTTCCACGGCCAGACCCTTGTACTCGGGCAGGTCGAAGGAGGGGGCGATCTCAAAGGAGAAGGAATAGGAAAAATTCTCTTCCCGCTCCATTTCCTTGGCGTCCACATCAATACGGGACAGGGGGGAGAGCTTGATCTCACCCAGGATTTCGTTGATGTGGTAGTTGATCAGGTCGGTCGTGGCTTCCCCGTAAATCTGCTTGCGGTACTTGGCCTCGACCACGGACGACGGGACTTTGCCCTTGCGGAAGCCCTTGATGTCCGCGCCCTTGCGGTACAGGGCCACGGTGGCGGTTAGGGCGGCATGCACTTCTTCGACACTCACATCCACCGTCACCTTGCGGTTGACCGGGGACAGCTCTTCGACTTTGTATTCCATGACTCCACTCCTTAGGTGATGGGCGCTCCCTCGGGGGCCCGGATAATCGAACTGGTGCGGGTGATAGGATTCGAACCTACAAGCTTTAGGCGTCAGCTCCTAAGGCTGATGCGTTTACCATTCCGCCACACCCGCAATTCACAAAAGAGACTCCATAGCCAAGCTTCAAGTGGCCTGTCAACGCATCCCGCACCGGCAAATCCATGATTTCGCCTTGGTTTGCCCTTGCTTTTGGCCTGTTAGGTCAAATTTGCGCTTCTTTTGCCAGACGAACGGCCAGGGAGGAGTGGCGTTGCCGCCCGCGCTCATTGCCCAGACCCATGTGCATGGCCCGGCGCGAGCCCATGAGCACCGCGAGCTTCCGGGCCCGGGTCAGCCCGGTGTAGATGAGATTCTTCTGCAGCAGCATGTAGTGCTGCGAGACCACGGGCATGACCACCGCCGGATATTCGCTGCCCTGGCTTTTGTGCACGCTGATGGCGTAGGCGAGGCCAATCTCGTCCAGCTCGTCAAAACCGTACTCCACCTCGCGACCGTCGAACTCCGCCTTCAGAATCTCGTCTTTGGTGTCAAAATCGAGGATTCGCCCCAGATCGCCGTTGAAGACTTCCTTGTCGTAATTATTGCGCAGCTGCAGGATGCGGTCCCCGACCCGGTAAGCGCGCTGACCGCGCACCAGCTCGCGCCCCCCAGCGTTGAGGCGCTCCTGCAGGAGGCTATTGAGGGCAATGGTCCCCACCTCGCCTTTGTGCATGGGGGTCAGGACCTGCACGTCACTCATGGGGTCAAGACCGTAGGCTTCCGGAATGCGTTCGCAGACCATGCGCAGGATCAGGGCCTGCAGTTCACGCAGATCCTCTTTCTCGACCCAGAAAAAATCGGCCTTGGGCGGCGCGTGCGGGCTGCCAAGGGGAAACTCGCCCTCGTTGATGCGGTGGGCGTTGACCACGATCATGCTCTCCCGCGCCTGGCGGTAGATGTGCGTCAGGCGCACGGCGGGAATCACGCCACTCTCGATCATGTCGCCCAGCACGTTGCCCGCGCCCACCGACGGCAGCTGATTTTCATCGCCGACGAAAACCAGGCGGCAGGTCAGGGGCAGGGCGCGCAGCAGTGACAGGCACAGGCCACAGTCGAGCATGGAGACCTCGTCCACGACCATGACGTCGGCGGAAAGCTTCTTCTCCTCGTTGAACTCGAATCCCGTGGCCGGTTGGTAGCGCAG
>Ga0180017_100479_pt1 | contig 13272 bp, 8 predicted proteins | sample KR46_S_MetaG_FD_129674 | JGI IMG/M metagenome (GOLD analysis project Ga0180017, IMG submission 129674) | Groundwater microbial communities from the Olkiluoto Island deep subsurface site, Finland - KR46_S_MetaG | ecosystem: Environmental > Aquatic > Deep subsurface > Groundwater | place: Finland...
AGGTTTCGCCCGACCGTGCCATCAATATTTGCATTGGCAGCCGCCAGGTAGACATCACGGTTGAGGTTGGCTGATTTACCAATGATCAGATCCGAACAGCCGGCAAAGACGTCCCGGGTTACCTCACCATTGATAATGACCTGGTTGGCACCGGTATAAAGATTTCCATTGATTTTACCGTTAATGGTTACCAAATTAGCAGCGGCAAAAACATCACCGTTATATTCACCATCCAGAGTGATGGTATTGCCGGCAAAAAAGGTGGTCGTATCAAATACCGAATTGGCCGTGATATTAGACCCCGAAAAGGCAAATTCGGTATTGGGCACCGTAGATCCTTCGATGCTCATATTTCCGGACGAATCCTGGTAGCTGCTAACACCGCTATTGGTTGCCCCGAAAACCGAGCTAACCGTGATAAGCAATACCATCACCATCATTAAAACCGACACACTAAATTTTTTAAACATTTTTCTTTCTCCTTCAAATTTTTTATTTATTAAGCCTAACAGAAACGCTTCTCATTTTTTAAATGATTAATCATCACGCCTGTTCCGACACAAATAACGACAGAAATTAAAAACGACATGGTGTTTAAACTATTTCGCAGTTGCTGCGAATAACGAATGACAATGCCGGTCAGAAACCTTAGATAGGCGGAATCCCCGGTTTGTGCAAATACCATAAAGCGCATCATCAATACTGAAAAGGCGATCGAGAAAATATAAAACAGGGCAAATAAATCGGCGTTTTTGGCTTTTTCGATACTGGCCTGGTTAATTCTTTTCATGATCTCCAGTTTTCTACTGGTAAAAGGAATGGCGTTGCCATAATTTTTTACGGTGCTTTCGTTAAAGCCCAGGCAGGACATCATTTTATCGAGTTCACTCATTGTCATCTCTCTCCTTCATACAGGTTTCTCAGTTTTTTGCAGGCCCGGTTCAGCCGGGAAGACAGGGTTCCCATTGGAATATTTAGAAACTCGCAAATCTTTTTATAGTCCCAGTCATAATAATAGCGAAGGATCACCGCTCCCTTGAGTTCGTGGGGTAATTGATCCAGCGATTTTTGTAGCTCGCCAAAATCGAGCACATCGATGTTATCATAACTCAGAGCTTGATCGGCAAATAGACTATCGCCATTTTCCTGATCATCCAGATAAACCATCGTCTTATTCTTTCGCAAAAGGTCAAGGCTGGCATTATGAACAATTTTTAGAAACCAGTTCTTAAAACTGCTGTCCAGTCGATATTGTTTGATTTTGGCAAAAGCTCTTAAAAAACTTTCTGCTACCACATCCTGTGCATCACATTCGTTTTTAAGAAGAGAATAAGCATAAATATAGGCATATCGCTCATATCGTTCGACGATCGGTTCAAAATAACCGGAATTACCAGTGGCGATATACTTCTTAATTAACGCGTCATCGGCTTCCCCTTCTTTATGATCTTTCAAAAATTTCCACCTCCGTTTTTTCTGCACATCTATATAACGGATCAACCCCTGGTTTTCTTCCCCAAAAATTAAATTATTTTGAAAAATAATTTACTTCTTTAAAAACTCGCAAAAAAGCACTGATTCACACCAGTGCTTTTTTAAATCCAGCTATTTCCAGAACTTGGCGCTTTCGACGGTTCCCTGATGACCTAAGAATGTCACATAGAAGCCCGTTTGATCATCATTAAACCAAATCATCAAAACGATCGGATTATTGACATCAACGGGATTGACCATTTCAATAATCTCTATTCCAGCCGATCCGAGTAGTGATTCAACCTGATCATAGGGCATCCCTGCGGTGATGCTTGCCAATTGATCTTCTTCCACACTGGCATCACTGAGTGCCATGATCTGACTTTCATCATCGTGATATAGTATTTTGGATACCACTATATCGCTGGCATCATAACCAATCTGCACCCCAAAACCGGTTTGATCATCGGTGTAGATAAAGGTTCCTTCCTTTTCTTCGGGTTTAACCGCTAACGCCGACTCAACCTGACTCTTTTCCATTCCCAAATTGACCTGATTGTAAAAATAATCGGGACTTTTTGCCCCTTCACCTTTTGTCCCAGTGCCGACGCAACCGGAAAGTGAAACCATTAGACTAAAGCCGATAATTGTAAACATTAAAGCTGCCGATCTGCTGCTTTTTCTCATCTTTTTCATCTCTCTTTCATTACTGCTGTAAACCATCAATTCGCTGTTCTATAACAAACTGTCTCTGAATTCAGCAGCCAGCACGGTATCGGTGTCGGCATCAAAGGTCACCACCAGGATCGAACCATTGATATTGATCCAGGCCAGGGCATAGGCTTCTTTGTCGGATCCGTCAGGAATAACCATTCTTAGCATCTCCACACCCACCCCATTCAAGGCTTTTCTGACATTACTACGGGTCATCCCCGGGGTAATTTTCTCGGCATCTTCTCGCGTGACACTGGCTTTGCTCAACTCAATTAGCTCTCGAGCCCCGGTGGTCGGAACCAACAGCTTCAGCGTGACCAAATTTTTAGCATTAAAAAACACATTCACCGCATAGCCGGTATCCTGATCGACATAAACATAGGAACCTTCTGGTGAGGTATTCCCTGTCGCTCCTAATGTCTTTTCCATATCTGCCTTGTTGTCATTGATTTCGATCTGCTTATAGAGTTTATAAACGACATTGTCATAGACCTTCTGCTGTTCTGAATCACTGTCCGCTGACTCGCTCCGGCCTGCTGTACAGCCTGTTGTTACGAGCGTCATCGCAATAATTAAACCCCAAACCAACATTAACCGCATCTTCCCTCTTTTATCCATTGATGTTTTCCTTTCCTTTTAGAACAGAATTAATTAAAAACTATCAAGCTGCTTTCTCATTCATAATAACATCTTCTACTAATGGATTTTTACCCGTAATTCTCAATTTAAAACACAATAACTATTTGCTTTAAACCATTTACTCTGAACTATTTATTCTTAAGCTCCTCAAAATACTGACTGATAATGGCATAGCTGTCTTTAGGTCGCTCTTTAAAGTTGGGGACATCCCAGTTTTCCCAGACAAAGGCCTGCTGATTGGAAAGACCAATGCCAGCAATGGTCTGGTTGCTGTCCTGTTTCACCAGAAGCCCACTGACCAGGATGCCTTCGGTGATTACCGTCTGGAGCTCGTTGGTGGTAGGGCTCGGGATAATCCGGGGATCATCGACGACCCGCATATTCGAGGGGTCGGTGACGTTAATTCGGGTCCAGGGAATCCGGATCGATAGGCTTTTGTCCGAAATATAAACCTGATGATGAGAATTGTTTTCCAGGGTTCCAAAGGTTAACTGGCTTAAATCCTCAACCACTGCGTCAATTTTAGCACCATCTTTGGTGACCGTATCCTTGTTGATCAGCATCGACATGGTTTCAAAGATACCGTCTGCTGAGTAAGCGGAGGCATGTTTGCCGCTACTGCTGTTGTAGTTGGGCTGCACCAGCAGCAGTCCCTGATCGCCGCCATTGATTTCAATCAGATACTCCAGACCGGATCCGGCCGCGGTTGCGATTCCGGTTCCAAATTTCATATTACCACGGCCGCGGTCGTAGGTATCCAGACCGATGATCAGTTTTTCGCTCGAGAAATCAATACTCCGATCCAGCTCCAGGTCGATATACAAATAGGCTTCATCAGCCACTAGCGACATTTTTGAGATCACCCCATCATCCTCAATCACGTAGGGCAATGATCGCGGGCCATCTGTCTCCATCGCATAGATACCATAGTTTTGTTCCGGATCAACGGCATTATGCCACAGCGGGTTGCGATCATAGGGAATAATATAGGGCTCAGTTATCCAGGTCTTCTTGGCCCACTCGTCTGCCCATTCGAAAATGATAGCGCCGGCATAACCTTCTTTTTCGATTGCTTTCATCATTCTTATGATGCCCACACCCTGGGTCGCTTCGGTCATCCCGCCATGGTGGTAGCCGTCAGGGTTTTCATGGGCGTTCCCCATCCCGGTGGCCAGACCAAATTCTGCCACAATCGCCGGATATTTTTGATGGCCAGCAATGAACTCCTGCAGGTAGCCGCCATAGCGGAAGATCCCCTCTTCATCGGCGTAAGCGGCGTATTTTGTTTCATTGTTCATAAAGTCGGGATAGTTGGGATAAATATGATAGGCTCCGAAGAACCCCGACTGGAGTTTGTCTTTCATTGAAATGTGGTTGATATCGACCGAAACCTTATCATTGTACTGTTTACTTTTATCGCCGCTTTCATTCCATTCCGAATCGTGTTCGGTTGGATCCAGGGTTGGCCAGCTGACAATCCCCACCGGATGCTGCCAGGAATAGGTGTCTTCCTGATATTGCATCACATAATCGCAGCTCATCGCCAACCAGGCCTCGGTCGGGCTGGCATTCGCTTCGCTATAGAGGTAATTGCCGTTAAAGACAAAACCGGGATTTTTTTCATTGGTACTGATGACCTCTTCTGGTTCCATTTCCCGACCCACCAGATAGCCGATAATGTATCGTGAAACATCAGCGGTATAATAGCCGTAAGCTCGTCCCTGTCGCTGCCCGATATTGGCCTGGCCATGCATTGCATCGACATTCATTTTTATTTCAGCCTGATAGGTGGCATTGTACTCGCTGCCCAGATAATTATTGTCAGCTGGATGTTCTTCCGGCCAAATTTCCTGATAAAGCCACAGTTTAGCCTCGGGATGCTGTTCATTGTAATAAACCAGGGCTGAATAAAACTGCGGTGGCAGCAGCGTATAAACCCGGATGGTATTGGCATGCATCGCCCCGATCTGTTCAAACCATTTCAGATACAAGGCCTCATCATAGGAGAATTCGGTAAACCATTTCCCCGGTACGGTCGAGCCGATATTGACCCCTTTGCTATAAAAATCCTCCCAGTTACCATCCACTAAAACCTGGAAACCAGTTCCGGATGTGCGAGCCTCCATTTGTGTGCCCGCAGTCAGCTGCTCGGTCTTAGAAATTTCTGGTTTTGTTCTTATTCCTGCAATAATTTGTTGCATCAGCGGCACATAACATCCCCAATAAAATTTAGTCTCAGCATTGGGATTGGCGACCGAAAACAATTGCTTAATCCTGGCAAACCCGGCATAATTCCAGAGCGTTCCCGGAAAATCGAGCTGAGCAAAGTCGCCAGCAAAATAATAGGCTGTATATTGCGAGTTGATTGACCGGGTGATCGCGGCATAGTCGGTCGCCAGACCAAACTCGGCCAGCGCCGCTTTTCCTGCTTCGGTAACATTTAAATTAAGCGTTGCCAAGGTTTCGGAAGAAGCATTGGGTTTGATCAGATCAAACCACTGCTCATAGCGAAAGCGTCCGCCTACACCAAATTCATTTTGGCCACGCTTATCAAAAGTTAGACTGACCCCGTCCTTGTTCAGTGCTTCGCGATCTTTTAACACCAGCACCTGATCCTGATTGGATACCAGCACCAGACCTCCGCCGTTATAATCCCAGCTTTTGCCAGTCTGTTTTTGATAATTATTGACAATGATCTCAGGAATTTCAACATCTTTAGTTAGATCCATGAAATACTTCCCGCTCCAACCAGTGAAGGAAACCCGGAATATATCCTGCAGTCCCTGTTGACTGTTGGCATCCCAGATATTAAACTCACCGATGATCGTATTCCCCCCACCGAGATTGTTTTTTATACTGGCCAGCTCCGCTTCGCTGAGATCTCCGACTAGCGGTTGCTGAGCTACCCCAGCGTAGATGGCATCACTAGCGACACCGTTAAAATCACTGGGGTAAACCCCGTCGGTATCAGCCAGATAAATCAGCGCTGGCATTTCTTTGGCCTGAGGGATTTCGCGAACCTGATACTCTTCATCCGACTTGGGAAAAACTCCAAAATAATCACGATCATAACGTAGCGATTTGCCGGTACTTTCAAGCACCAGCTTCTCGCTGTTTAAGACCCACATCAACCCCTTGTGTTCTTTGTAAGTGCTGTCTGGAACGGTTTTATTGACAATCCAGATATTTAAGGGGGTTGCTGTCTGATTGTTCCAGATTAAAAAAGGCATCACAAAAACACCAAATAATACCACCGCAATTGCTAGGCTCCATAAAACTACCGCTTTTGTTTTCATCGGGTCACCTCTTCTGCTTTTCCGGTAAAGCCTTTGCGGTCAGCCTTCTGCCAGCCGACCGGTTTTCTGAACATGTTAAGATAGCCGCCGAAACGCCAGAGACTGAAATACTGACGCACCCCAAAGTTCTCAATAATAGCGTAAAAAACCAGCACCCATAATTCTTTGCGGGAAAAATTCTGGCCATTCTTTTCGGAAATCAGTAGCGAGGACACCGAAACCAGGATCCCCATCAGAACCATCGCAATAAATAGGATCATCGCAATTTCTATATTAAAAATGCCCAGAAAAATCGATAAAATGACCATCAGATATCCCTGAATCTCAAAAAGCGGACCCAGCATTTCAAAAATATAAAAATATGGGATGGCAACCGTACCAATCCGCCCATAATTGGGGTTAAACATCATTTTCCGGTGAAAGGTCAAAATCTCAATCAAACCGCGATGCCAGCGGTAACGTTGTTTTTTGAGCGTTTTTAAATCTTCGGGAACTTCGGTCCAACAATTGGCATTATAGGCGTAGAGAATTCGAAACGGTCGTTTAGCTTCTTTCATCTGACGGCTGATCCGAACTACTAGTTCCATATCTTCGCCGACGGTATCGGTTTTGTATTTACCGCTGCTGGTCAGATAGCCACCGACATTGATGAGCCGTTCTTTGCGGAACAGTCCAAAGGCGCCAGAAATAATCAGCAGACAGTTAAAATAAGACCAACCCAACCGCCCGGACATAAAGGAACGAATGTATTCAATGGTCTGGAAGCGAGCCAGCTTGCTTTCGGCCAGTCCTTTTTTGGCGATCTGACCGCGATCGATGGTACAGCCATTTATCGGTAGAACATTTCCACCCAGAGCAGGGGTTTCGGTTTCTTCATCGAGGGTTAAAGAGGCCAACTTGATCAGCGCTTCATCTTCTAGCAGCGAATCGGCGTCAATACCGCAGACATATTCTTTCTTAGAGATATTGATCCCGACGTTCAGCGAATCAGCTTTACCACCGTTAATTTTATCAACTACAATCAGCTGTGGGCGGGAGCGATTTAAGTAGACCCCACGCACTGTTTTAGTGCTGAGACGGCTGTCATAAAGATAATCGACCCGCTTTAAATCATAATAGCGAATCAGCGTGTTCAGAGTCTGATCTTTGGAACCATCGTTGACGATAATTAGTTCATATTCGGGATATTTGAGATTTAGGAGCGAATTCGCACTTTCGATAATAGTTTTTTCTTCATTGTAGGCCGGAGCAATAATCGAAATAGAGGGTAACATCCTTTTTTTAAACAGCAGCGACATATCCTTGATATTCCACAACCGCTCCTGCCGCACGACACTGATGTAGGAGAACAACAATAGCACCAGGTAGATTAAATTTACCGCCATCGCGTAATAGGCAATATAAAAATTAAAATCAATCACAAAAAGCTCCAGCTGGTCATAAAAGGGCATTACAAAAAGAACTTCCCAATGGCGAATTAAGTAGGCAATCGGAACAATTAGAGCACTTACGACTAACAGAATCAGCAGCCGCCGAGTCAATTGTTGATCCCGTTTAGGCGCTTCACTGGTTATTTGCTCAACGACTTGAATAAAACCGCATTTTTTGATCAGTCGGTCATTTAAATACCGGGCGTAATCCTTTGGCAGCTCTTCGGACTGTAATATCACCGCTTTGATAATCGCAATTAGTTCATTTTCAATATTAATATCTTTATTTTTGTTGAGAAAGTCAATGATTTCACTACTTCTTCCCAAGAGAATAATCTCGCTGATGATTTTTTTGGCATCGTCATTGTTTTTCCGGCTAAGCTTCATAATAAAGTACTCGATCCGCAGCGCCAGAATCGTAGCTAAATCTTTCTTAACCCGTAAACCGGTTTCCCTGAGAAAGGCACTGACGACTTGATTAAAATAGATATTGTTTTTTTCAATCATTGTCGCAATCCCATTGATAGCACCTCTAGCGGTATCTTCCTGCCTGAGAAAACCCAGCAGCTTGTCCATTTTTTCAGCTGATTTGAAATTAGCCAGGGCGCGCATCGCCGCATTACGAATCTCCATATCATCACTATCAAGATATCGATCCTGATCGAGAACCTTAGGGTAATATTCTGCGACAATATTAGCGGCTTTAATGACCAACTGGTGATGCGCTTCTCCGCTGTTGACACTGACCGGCAACAGTTCATAGTGACGACAGTAAAAATCAGCTGCGACATCCCCTTCGTATCGACAATGCAACTGTATTCCTTCCAACATCGGACTGCTGTGGACGCAATTAGCACACTGCCGGGCATCGGCTTTGCCAAACAGCCTATCCAGGTGTTCAATTGTCTCTTTGCGCGTCTCGATAAGTTGAATCAGGTAATTTTTTAAGGTTTCAGAAAAATAAACCGCTGAAAAATCAACAATCAATTCCTGAAATTCAATTCGCCGACTGGTGATAATTTCGGGCAGAAAACGGTGGAAATCTTCACCAAAATCAGAAATCAGCATGTTAACCTTGTTACGGTAAAAGCGACTTTCGCTTAGCAGCGAATTAATTAGAATGGGTAGTGATTCTTGCTTGCCGATATCTGTCAACCCATTGGCAATGTACAGCTTTAAGGTACTATTTGATTCTTTTTTTAAGGATTCTTCCAAAGCCAGACGGGCTTTTTCAGTCCCTAGAACGCCTAAGTACAAGGCCGCTTCAGCCTTTTTTGTGATGTTATGTGATTTTAAAGCTTTCAGCGCTTTTTTTTCAAAGCTGTTTATATCAACCGAACTGGCAATGTTTTCTTTAAGCTGCTGATCATATCGTACCGATTGGCTAACCTGGCAGTAGTTGGCAATCTCCATCGGCTGATGAGTGGCTGCTAAGCTTCCTGATGCTGCATTTAGCAATTCATCTTTTTGATGTTCGGCAAAAATTAAACTCTTATCGGTTTCCCCTCTCCCCCTAATCAAACGTAAAACAATCACCAGATCGGCGATTAGCAGCAGCATTCCGATGATAATCCAGATTTCAAAGGTTTCAATCATCGGCCTGTTTCTCCTTTAATTCGGTTCTGGATAACGCCCATCAATTCCGACAACATGAACGGCTTTTTAAAATAATGCTCGACTCCCAAAGCGGATGCTCGAAGCACCGATTCGTCATTTTTAAGATAGGATAAATAAATAAACGGAATCTTACTGGTGTTGGAATCCGACAGCATTTCTTCGCGGAACAGAAAACCATCCAGCTTGGGAATCATCACCTCGGAGATAATCAGCAGTGGTCTCTCTTCCCTTGCGATTTGTAGCGCCGCTTGACCATCACTTGCGCTAATAACCCGATAATTAATATTCTCGAGGGCAGTTTTTAATACATCGACCGAGATTTCATCTGAATCAACAATCAGGATTTTTCCAATCTCATCCTGGTATTCGGTCATTGCCGATTGACTGCAAACAATGTTTCTGCCCATATTTCGGGCAATTTTAGCCCGTAGTACGGCAACGTTATAAAACGATTCATCTATCTTTTCAGAATGATCCTCGATCACTCTAATCTCATCAAACCAGACCAGACCAATCGATGCCGTTATTTTTTCAATAAATTTTTCCGATGAGGCAATAGCGTTTCTAATTTTTTCAGCAAAGATCCGGGCGGCTTCTTTTGTAATTTGGGGAATGTAAAAAGCAAAGACAACGCCCTGAAGTTTAAATAATATCTCATTCCCCTCTTTTAAATTCTCCAGAATAAAGGTCACATTTCGCTGCACATCTTCGGTCTCATCATGACCATAAAGATACTCGATCCGCTCCATATTATCCAGACTGATAATCACCAGCCCAGGATTCTGCTCGGACTGATCGGCTATGATACTGTTAACCTCGCTGGCCAAATAGTTTCTAAAAAAACTGTGATTATACATGCCGGTAATGTCACAGCGGATCAGCTTGTTTTGAGATTCTAAAATACTGGACTCCAAGCGGGTATTGATTTCTTTTAATCGCTGGTTTTGTTCATTAAGACTGGATGCTTCGTCTGCGATTTTTTTAATATGACTTTCAAACACTTCCGGCATCGGAATATCGTACTCTTTGGAAAGGGTTTCTGTTAATGGTTCAACAACCATTAGCCAGCTTGTCCCTTTTCTGGTCAGAATCCGATCATATAGCATATTCCATAAAACATTGCCAGTAACATTGTAGTCGGTGATATTCAAGTTTTCGTCCAAAGTCACTTCCATATCTGCCACCAACTCGCGAACTGATTCGTGATTGAAAATTGACCCCAGCCGTTTTAACACGGTTGAACAAATTCCCATATAGCCGCCCGATTTCGCCAGATCTCGCTTGATCGGATTAAGTAGCGTACCACACTCTAAATCTCTTAACGCTTTGATATGGGCAACGATATTTTGATTGATGATTGAACCATGCTGGGGAACAATCATGGCGATATCCATCCCCAGAAAGGTTTCCATCACCGGCCGGAGAATGCTGTTGGAGGGCATATAGTGTTCATGAAAGGTTTTCATTTTTTCGAGATAGTCAGCTTCAGCGTAGAGACTCCATTGATACGAAAAGGCGCCAAAAAGGTCGCTGGAAAAAAGGATTTTGGTCTGGTTGTCATAGGTAGTAAAAGCCCCGGGGAAATGCAGATAGGGGGTTAGGACAAAATCTAAAATCCGCCCCGATTGCAGTTTTAGCTCAAAATTATTTTCATTGATAATATAATAATCGGATTTAATGCCATAATACTTGACCAGGGTTTGGGTTCGCCAATGGGTGACCACTTCAAAGTTTGCCCCAGCTTTTTCAAAAAGCGGTACCGCTGCACAAAAGTCCGGATCTTGATGATGAAGGATCACATATTTGATTTTCTCGAGCGGGATGATGCTCCGGACATTTTCATAGACATCCTCAAAATCCAACACCGAACCGGGATCAATCAGTACCCCTTCATCGCCATCGACAATCAAATAGGGATTACAATGCAATCCGCCATCCTGGGCGCATCCTCCGACCCAATATATTCCTGCTGCTATTTCTACTGCTCGTGATGTTATCATTTTTTCCTCCTTGTCTAATATCGAATCCAGTCAACTAATAAAACCTGATCTTCTGAAGGTGGCAGACCCGCTTGCCAGTTGGGGTACCAGCTGTTAACCATCAGCTGCATCGGCTGCCCGTGCGGTATCCCCTCTTGCCACTCCTTAATTAATTTGTTGTCCACATAAAAAGCCACCCCATCGATGCTATAGTCAAAGCGATACTGGTGAAAATCAGCGGTCGGATCAAAGCCCAGCTTGCCAATATATTCGTTTTGTACTGCGCCATCAGCATAGGTGGTCAGCAACAATTCACCTGCTTTGGAATTAAATATTTCAATATCGATTTCATAAAAATAATCCGGGGGCGCATAAAGAAAGAAACCGGTGATCGATGAAGGCGCCAGTGGCAGTTTCATCTGGATCTCGTAGCTGCCATAGGTGACCGCTTGGCGACCAACAAGTTCCCCGCCTTCAAGCCGATCGGCTGGCATTGTGATCTGCAAGAAGCCATCCCTAACCGCAATGTTATTGGGATTTAGCCAGGTTCGGCCAAGGGTTTTATCAGAAGCCGTCCAGATACTTTCATCGAGGGTATCGAAGTTTTCCTGATTCATCCGACTTTCTAAGACCCTACTGATTTTTTGAACCCACTGATTCTCACCAGCCAGATAAATCGCCATGCCAATCAGCAAACCGCCGAGAATTATACTGAAGAGCACTAACCACTTTTTCATTGGTATCCCCTTACTATCAGTTGATTTTTATACTTCTTATCATAAACCTTTTGATACCCCGTTGCAACGGATTTAATAAAGAAACAGAATAATTATTGGGCGTACCTAAAAAAAGCATCTGCACACGAATGCACAGATGCCTAGTAATCTAAACCACTAATTTTTAATTATTTGCTTCAAATTTTCTTTGAAAGAATTTTACCGTTTCAACAATCGGAATCACGACCACAGCCAGACCCATCGCGGCAAAGTATTCGGCCAGACTGATCGCTTCAAACTCAAAGGCGGCAGCAATCGGTGGAATAAAGATGACCGCTGTGGTCAGAACTAAGGATACCGCCATCGCCAGGAATAAAAATTTATTCTGGTGTTTCATTTTAAAAATTGATTGACGTCGGCTGCGCATATTCAGTGAATGGAACATTTCAGCCATTGATAGGGTCAGAAATGCCATTGTTATACCATCAGCACTTTCAGCAATCTCCCAGACCCCAGCTTCCATATAGTGTCCCACGAAATAGGCGGCGATAGTGACAAGCGCGACCATTGTGCCCTGCCAGATCACATCCACCCCGAGACCGCGGGAGAAAATCCCCTCCTTTGATTCTCTTGGTGGATGTTTCATGGTGTCGGCTTCCTCGCCTTCCATTCCCAGGGCAATCGCCGGAAAGGTGTCGGTAATCAGATTGATCCACAATAAATGGACTGGTTTTAGAATTGTAAAGCCTAATAATGTCGCAACGAAGATGGCAATCACTTCGGATAAATTGGAAGACAGCAGAAATTGGATGGCTTTACGGATATTGTCATAGATACGACGACCTTCTTCCACAGCATTGACAATTGTGGCAAAATTATCGTCTGCCAGTACCATATCCGCAACATTTTTCGTTACATCGGTTCCTGTTATCCCCATACCGATTCCAATATCGGCAGTTTTTATCGACGGCGCATCGTTGACACCATCGCCCGTCATCGCCACGATCATCCCTAAATTCTGCCAGGCCTTGACAATCCGTACCTTATGTTCAGGCTGCACCCGGGCATACACGGAATAGTTGCCAATATCTTTTTTTAGCTGCTCTTCAGTGATCTCATCCAATTGAGCGCCGGTGATGGCTTCTTTCGGATCAACAATAATTCCTAGCTGCATCGCAATGGCGATGGCAGTATCCTTGTGATCTCCGGTGATCATTACCGGACGAATCCCGGCCGTCTTACACTGGGCAATCGCATCCTTGACTTCCGGTCGAACCGGATCAATCATGCCTGTTAAACCGACAAAGCAGAGCTCCTCTTCCAGATAATCTGGCGTCTGATCTTCCGGCATCCTATCCCAGACTCGAAAAGCGCCCGCCAGCACCCGAAGCGCCTGATCGGCCAGCTG
>Ga0180017_100480_pt1 | contig 13245 bp, 9 predicted proteins | sample KR46_S_MetaG_FD_129674 | JGI IMG/M metagenome (GOLD analysis project Ga0180017, IMG submission 129674) | Groundwater microbial communities from the Olkiluoto Island deep subsurface site, Finland - KR46_S_MetaG | ecosystem: Environmental > Aquatic > Deep subsurface > Groundwater | place: Finland...
CCCGCCGGTCACGCGCATGGACCCCTGGCGCAGCTCGTCCAGAATGTTCTCCGCCTTGTGGGCCAGCCCGTTGATCTTGTTGAGTCCGAGAAATCCGGACGCCCCCTTGAGCGAATGCATGGGCCGGAATATCTCGTTGAGCAGCCCAAGGTTGTCGGGTGCCTTTTCCAGTTCGAGCAGATTGGGTTCGATGGTCTCCAAGTGCTCTTTGGCTTCAACAAAAAAATCGGATAAGATTTCCGGATCGAGATAGTCCTGGTTCATCAAATACCCTCTGGCAGCTGGTGGTAGTCAGTCTTCGAACCTGCGCAGCGCTCCATTGAAATGTCTCGCAATCCCCGCACGCGGGTCATCCAAGCAGCATCTTGACGTTGCGCACCAGTTTTTCCGGCTGGGCGGGCTTGACCATGTACAGGTTGGCACCCACGGTCAGGCCGGTCTGAATATCCTTGTCCTGCCCTTCGGTGGACAGGACCACGATGGGGATATCCCTGTACGCCTCCTGCTCGCGAACGGTCTTGATGAAGGTCAGGCCGTCCATGCGGGGCATGTTGACATCGGAGACGATCAGGTCCACCTCCTTGGCGCTGTAGAGCTTTTCTAGACCGTCCAGCCCGTCCTCGGCTGTGGTGACCTTGAACCCCTCCTTCTTCATGATGAAGGCGACGAGATTGCGCACCGTCTTGGAGTCGTCAACTATCAATATGTGCTTCGCCATGATTCCCCCTTGAACCTTTAACACGGCATCCGCCGTTTTATCAAATCTTCCCGGCTGCCGGATTGTGCTCCGGGCCGGGCAGGGTTTCGCCCCTGGCCGGCGGCTCGCGCCCCGGCAATCCACCAGCGCTTCCCGCCCTACTCTTCCTTCTTGTAGATGATGGCACCCGGGAAATGAATGGGCTTGAAGGCGCGCGTGATGTTGTGCAGCGACTCGGAATGCCCGATGATCAGGTACCCGCCGGGAAGCAGATTGTCGTAGAAAGAGCTGATGACCTGTTTTTTCATGGCATCGTCGAAATAGATGATGACATTGCGACAGAACACGGTCTGGGATCGCTCGACCCGCTTGATCTGCGCCCTGTCGCGCAGGTTGATCTGGCCGAACGAGACAAGCTTCTTCACCTCCGGCCTGACGGTGTTGACCCCGTCGTTCAGGTCGAAATACCGCTGGGCGATCTCCTTTGGCGTGGTGCGCAGGGTGTAGTCGTTGTACACCCCTTTGCGGGCCGATTCGAGCACCCGCTCCGAGAGGTCGTTGGCCGTGATGCGGATGTCCCAGTTGGCGATATCAGCCTGGAGCAGGGCATGGATGATCATGGCGATGGTGTATGGCTCCTCGCCCGTGGAGCAGCCCGCCGACCAGATGCGCAGCTTTCGCCCGCCGCTCTTGGCCGCCTCGACCACCTCGGTCAGCACTTTTTCCTGAAACACCTGCAATTGCGGTGGATTGCGGTAAAAGCTCGTCTCGTTGGTCGTGATGACCTCGAAGAGCTTTTTCAGCTCCGCATTCCTGGCCGCGTCGTAACGCAGGAAGTTGTAGTATTCGTCAAAGTTCCTGAGGTTGAGCTTCTTCAGGCGGTTTCCCAGCCTGTTCTCCAGCAGGTACTTGCGGTTGTCCGCAATGTATATGCCGCACTGCTCATAGATGAAATCCCTGAGGTTGCCGAACTCCTGATCAGTGATCTTGAGTTCCTTGCCCAGAGAGATGGTCTTGGAAAAAAGCGAGGACATCTGGTTCGTCTACTCCTGGGCTTCCTGAATATTGGCTATGGCTTCCTCGGCGGCGTTGACCAGTTCATACTCGTCGCTGTTGGTCAATTCGAGCAGGGAGCGGAAGGCGGACTGGCCGCCGATCCTGCCCAAGGCTTCGACTATCTTCATGATCACGAACCGGTTGGGATTGTCGAGCATTTCGATGAGCCTTGGCACGGCCTGGACCGCTCCATGCTCGCCCAGGGCGTCAATGGCGCGGATCTTGACCCAGTCGTCCCCGTCGTTCAGGGCGTTGACCAGATGCGGCACAAAGCTCTCGGTGAAACACTTGCCCAGAATCTCGATGACCGTCAGCCGAACATCCTTGCTCTCGTCGCCAAGCCTGGAGAGCACCAGGGGCTGCCAGTCGTCGCTGACATCGCACTCCGAGGCCAGGGCCTCGATGGCCACCTTGCGGATGTCCGGCACCGCGTCGTCAATGGCCCGGCACAGGATATCCAGGTTGGCCGGGACGCCGAGCTTACCCAGGGCGTAGACGGCCATCAGCCGGCGGATCGGCTCGTCGCTGGCGAACATGTCCACGAAGCGCTCGCGTACATGCGGCCCGTTGATGGCAATGCAGGCCTCAAGGGCGGCCTCCTTGACATCGTCGTACTGGTGATCGAGCAGCGGGAATATCCTGTCCACCACCTCGGCCAGCCGGAGCTTTTCGCCCAGCAGATAGACCGCGCTCTTGAGCACTGTCCCGTCGGTGTGTTCGTCCAGAATCCTGATGAAGAAATCCTTGGAATGCTCGTTGCCCCTGTCCGCGGCAACGCTGACGATCTGGCGCTGGATGGGCAGGCCCACCTGCCAGAAGGCCTCCATGAGCACAGTGCAGACCGAGTCGCCGGACCCGCAGGAATCAGGGGAGATCATGGAAAGAACCTGGACCGCCACATGGGCCACGGCCTGATCGTCGCCAAGCAGCGCCTGCCTGAGGGCGTCGGTCAGCCCGATCAGCGCGAGGCAGCCGATGATGACGCCCAGCCGCTCCTGGTCCCTGTCCTGGTCCAGCGCGCCCGCAATGCCCAGGATGCCCTCGGAGGCCTGCTCGCCGCCCACATGGGCCAGCCCCTGGATGGCCGCGTCCTGGATCTCCACATCCTCGTCGCGGAGCGCCACCAGCAGATACTGCCGGAACCGCTCGCGCTCGCTGGCGTTGAGCAGGGTCAGGGACTTGCCGCCCAGGATCTTGACCACCGCCTTGACGATCTTGTTGCGCAGCGCGGTGGGCGATTCGTCCATGCGCTTGAGCAGCATGGTCACGGCCTTGATGTCGCCCAGCTCGCCCAGCGAATCGATGATCATGGAGGCCACCAGATCCGAGGCGTGGTCGAGCGCCTTGACCAGCGCGCTGACCGAGCTTGAGTGGCCGATCTTGGTCAGGGCCTCGATGACGGAATACTGCACCCACTCCTCGTCCTCTATGGCCTTGTTCAGGCAGGAGGCGGCCTCGGGCTTGCCGAGCTCGCCCAGGCTGACGGCGGCCTGATAGCGGACATTGACCTCCGGGTCCTTGAGCAGCGCGTCACACAGGGGTTCCACCGCCATGACGTTGTCCGTGGAGCCGAGGATGTCGGCCACGAAGATGCGGATGTCGGGATCGTCGTCGTGGACCAGGGCGATCAGGGACGGCATGTCCTGCCAGCCCACCTCGCGCAGGATGTCCATGGAAAGATTGCGCACCGGGGCCTCGTCGGACCGCAGCAGCGGCAGGACGGCCTGGACGGTCTCGCTGCCGCCTATCTTGCGCAGGGAGCTGTCCGCCGCCTCCTGCACGCCCAGGTGATTGGTCTTGAGCAGCTCTGCCAGCAGGGCCACCGCCTCGACGCAGTTGTCCTCGCCCGCCCGAAAAGCCCCCTCGCGGACAATATCCTTGTCGTCGCTTTTGAGAAGGAACAGGTATTCGCTGCATTCCGCCATGTGGTCAAGCCTCCCCCGAGGTAAGGTTTCGTCAGTCAGTCCGGAGCGCGGTCACTTGTACAGATTGGCGATGATGGCATCGGCCATGTCGTCGAGATCGACGATCTCGTCCGCCAGGTTCTCGTCCACAATGGCCTTGGGCATGCCGTAGACCACGCAGGTGGAATCGCTCTGGGCCAGGGCGCGCCCGCCCCGCTCCTTGAGCTCGCGCACGCCCTCGCAGCCGTCGCTGCCCATGCCGGTCAGGATGACGCCCAGCCCGCGCTTGCCCACTGCCTGGGCCACGGAGCTGATCAGCACGTTGGCCGATGGCTTGTACAGAGCATCGGCAGGCTCGTCGGTGACCACCACGTCCACCCGGCTGACGCGCTGGTCGAGGATGATGTGCCTGCCCCCAGGGGCCACGTAGGCGAATCCGGGCCGGAGCACGTCGCCGTTCTCCGCTTCCTTGACCGTGATTTTGCTGACGCTGTCAAGCCGCTTGGCAAAAGGCCCGGTAAACGCGGCGGGCATGTGCTGCGCAATGACGATGCTGGCCGGAAAATCAGCCGGGAGCGAGGAGAGGATTTTCTGGACCACGGGCGGCCCGCCGGTGGACACGCCGATGGCCACCACGTCGCGCAGCGGCCTGCCGCCGGGAGTGACAGCCACCCTGGGCGCCTGGGGCGCAGCCGGACGCGGGGCTGCCGCGCGGCTCGGCACATGGCGCATCTTGCGCGCCGCCACGGTCTTGACACGGGCGATGAGGTCCTTCTCGATCTTGACGATGTCGAGCGAGACCTTGGAAAGCTGCTTGGGGATGAAATCGACCGCGCCCAGCTCCATGGCCTTGAGGGTGGCCTCGGCCCCCTCGGTGGTCAGCGAGCTGACCATGAGCACGGGCCTGGGCGCCTCCATCATGATGTGCCGCAGGGCGGTCAGGCCGTCCATCCTGGGCATCTCGATGTCCATGGTCACGACATCGGGGTTGAGCTTGCGCACCATCTCCAGGCCTTCCAGCCCGTCGCGCGCGGTTCCCACCACCTTGATTCCCGGATCTTTGCCAAGCATCGTGCTGATGGCCTTTCGCATGAAGGCGGAATCATCCACGACGAGAACTTTTATCACCAATCCGTCTCCTTGACTAAATCCTGGCCACAATGCTCGCAAAGCAGGCCCCGCAAGAACAGAGCCGCCCCATCCATACCCGAACCGTCCATGGACGGCCATCGATTCCATGTGACATTTTCGACATGCTCATTCAACAACATATGATAGGCGGATTTACCCCCTTTGTCCATCATTGGCACGCCCTTCGATTTTTACCTTGCCTTTTCCAAACCGCTGGGCTAATCACCCCTCTCACGCCAACGGGATGTGGCTCAGTCTGGTAGAGCGCTGCGTTCGGGACGCAGAGACCGGAGGTTCAAATCCTCTCATCCCGACCAGGAAAGACAAGGGATTACGAGTGTCACTCGTAAACCCTTTTTCGTTTTGCTACCCTATTGCTACCCGCCTTGATTTCACGACACTACTCTTGATTCGAAACTTCTCACCTCACCCTGGCCTGGGTCAGGCTTACAAACAAAACTTCCGCACTTCATGTCGTTGGCCTCAAGTCTTTGTTTTCCGCTACTGTGATCTGTTGGACGGTCCCCAAGAACTCCCCAAGTCTTTTCACCCATGTTGAGTAGTTCGTCAGCAGAGATGGTCCCTATAAGCCCATTGAGCTTGACAGCCTGAATTATGCAGCGTGGCTTTCTAGGCATGGCTATTTCTTCTTTTTTGCGCACCCATGGCCTTGGTGATCTGCAAGAGGCTCATCACACGAATGAATGATTTTACCATCATCGACTTTTTTAACTGTCTTAGTATAGCGATTATTTCTACGATTAATCTCCATATCTACTATTACTTCGCATTCATGATCGTAGTTGTATTCCTTCCTTACAATGACCTCGCGGTATCGGCGGCCATTCTCTTTTTCGCCATATATTCTGTATTCTCTAATGTCGACTGAACCAACACCTGTTGCAGTCGCAGAAATGTTTACAAAAAATTCAGTGTGGCCGCATTTGGGGCATGATTTGCAGTCTGGCTCATTGATTTCATTCCCGCATTGTTTGCATTCTTTCATATGGCATCCTTTGTTGAAATTTTAGTTTATGACAATTGTTTTCATTTTGTATATAAATGGCTGGTGGCGTGTTTAATCTGACAACAAAAGGAAGAAGGCTAATGCAACTTTTGACAATTGGTGAGTTAAGAAAATTTTACCGGACAAAAACCAATTCACCAACCAGGTAACTGGCAACACTTCTCGGCGTTAACAGGTCGATGAAAAACACCCCTTTTCCGAAATTCATATCATTCTGCCACTGATCGCGACAAGCCGACCGTTCAGCGCGAGACGGCGGCCTACCAACCTGCTCCAGACTCGCCTTCATGATTTCGAACGTGTCGCCCAGAGTCCTCATATCGCCGTGATCGGTAGGATGCGCCTCGACTCCGATGACGGCCCCGGTGGCCAGGTTCAAGGCGTGCTCCGGCTTGTAGACCAACTGGGTACGACCGTCCTTCATGCGCGCAATTCTCGCATCCGAAGCGGTCAGCGATTCCCAGTTCTTGTTGGACAGCTTTTTGCCTGTGCGTTTACGGTCCATTCGCGACAGTCCTCGCTGGTAGGAGTCTCCATGCCACTGTCCTCGGCCATGCCGTGCAGCATCTGCCGATACCCTTCGCCAGTGTCTTTGCGAACGATGGAACGCATGGCGGCGTTGGCTTCCATGGTGGAGGCGTCCACGCCGATGCGGTCGCCCTAGACCAATCCGGCTTCGGCGATGACGCCGAGCACCCAGGTGAAAACCTCCTGATGCAGCTCCGGGAGCAGGCGGGACCAGATGCGGCTCAAGTTTGAATGGTCGGGCACGGCTTGGCCGGTGTCCAGAAGCAGGAATTCGCGCAGGGGAAGGGAGTCGGCGCAGCGCCACTCGATGCCGCGCTCGGAATCGATGCCCTCGAAGTAGCCTAAAAGACGCATGCGGAAATACCGGCCCAGCGGAATCGAAGAACGGCCTTGGCGGGAAGCGTAGAACGAGGCACGACGGTCTTCGACAAAGCGGTCGAATCCAGCCTTGGACAGGATGTCTTGAAGGCGGTCATAGAAAACATGTCCCATAGACCTCGGGATCTCATCCCAGGCCACGAACATCTTCCCCTTCCGATCACCCTGTTTGCCCAATGCCATTCAATCCTCCCGTGCTTCAGGGGATTGTCATGAATTTGCTGGAGTTTTTCAACGGTCAGTTAGAGAATATCCCCTCTGATTTCTGCCGAGGGAGACTTCAATGACCCCCCCCGCTCGATTTAGGTGTGATAAAAAATTGCGTAGCGCAAACATCCCTGCTACCACTGCCTCATGATAAAGCACCCTTGGCAGATTCGGATGCGCGAGGCAGGGCTCACAGCTCGCGACGTCTGCAAATTCACAGGCAAGAACCCATCCACTCTAAGCAGGCAGTTCAATGAGAATCGAGTAGAGCCGTATGTGAAGTTTGTGATTATTGCGTGGGAAATAATGGATGACAAGCAAAGAAATGATTTTTACATACAGCAATGGACTAGCTAACGAGTATGACAATTGTAACTGAGACTATAGAGCTGCTGCTTCACAATGAACAATCATTATTATATCTGAGGCAGGGGCTATGAATAGGCGTATATCAGCCATAGGCAGCAATTCTGCTACTATAAGAGATGAGCACGAACGTAAGCATAAGGGTCGCTTTACCGAGCTTGATCCAGACAAGTTGCGCGGCGGCTACTACACCTCGCTGGAACTGGCGAGATGGTTGTGCGCGTGGGCTATTCGCGATCCGAAAGAATCTGTATTAGAACCAAGCTGCGGCGATGGTTCTTTTCTTGAGGCGGCAAGTGCGCGTCTTGAAGAGTTGGGGACGCACGGTCCATCTCGCGCAAACCAACTTTGTGGGGTTGAGATCATACCGGATGAAGCCGACAAGGCACGTCGGCGGCTGAGGGGCGGTCTTGGCTATCGTGCTGACGATGTGGTCGAAAGCAGCGATTTCTTTGCGTGGTGGAGTCGACCGGGGAGGTCGACGTTTGATGTAGTGATCGGCAATCCACCCTTTATTAGGTATCAGAGCTTCCCAGAACCGCACCGCAGCCGTGCGATGAGCATCATGAAGCAACAGGGCCTATTGCCGAACCGAATGACCAACATCTGGGTACCCTTTGTCGTTGCAGCATTAGCAGTGCTTAAGGAAGGCGGACGTATGGCACTCGTTCTGCCCGCAGAGCTTCTCCAGGTAAGCTATGCTGCGCAACTACGATCGTTTCTGACCGATCGGTTTAGCCGCATCGACATAATCGCCTGTAATGAACTGTTTTTTGAAAAGGCAGAACAAGAAGTACTACTCTTTCTTGCCGATGAAGCGCGCACTGCCCCCTCGGATCTCTCGGTCAGCAATCCGTGTAAAGTCAATCTTACAGAAAGCGACTCAGTCGCCGACATAGTCAAGCGAGAACCGCTGACAGTTTTACATGGCGCATTACCTAAAACAGTTTGTCATGATAGCGAGAAATGGCTGAAGTATTTCCTAAGCTCGGACGAAATTACCTTCATGCGCGCGCTTCGTGCCAGCGATAACACGACGGACCTCGGCACCTTCGCCTCGGTCAATGTCGGAGTGGTGACGGGCAAAAACCAGTTTTTTGTGTTGTGTAAAAGCGATGTCGAAGAGCTGGGACTGGAAGAATATACCATACCTCTTATCGGGCGCTCAGCGCACCTGGAAGGTGCCCTTATAGATGAGGCCGGATGGCGCATGCTCGCAGATGATGAGCAACGCGTGCATCTTTTACACCTTGCCCCCATCAACGGAACGAAACCCATGGGCGCGCTCGCCCACTATCTGCGTCTCGGCGAAGAGCAGGGTGTAGATAAAGGATATAAATGCTCAATACGTAAACCTTGGTATGCAGTACCGTCCGTTTATATTCCAGATGCATTTGTATTCCGTCAGATTTACGACTTTCCGCGCATTGTTCTGAATCGGACCGGGGCCACAGCAACCGATACGATCCACCGTATGCGCAGCAAAGGCTCCGATCCCCAGGCTATCGTTGCCAACAGCTATAGTTATCTGACGGCTGCATCGGCAGAAATCGAGGGGCGTAGCTATGGCGGCGGCGTTCTGGAATTAGAGCCGACCGAGGCTGAAAAAGTGCTTATGCCAGCTACGCTTGTCGATGCAATACCAGTTGAAGAGTGCGACGCCCTTATTCGTGCTGGACGCCTAGAAACAGTGCTCGAAGAGAATAGCAGCTGCGTCCTGCGTGGACAGATGGGGCTCTCGAAAACCGAATGTAAGATGCTACGAGATATATGGAACAAAATGCGTACCCGGCGTCTTGCCCGTCGCCGTGCTGGCAGGAAAAAGAGGAGCTAATTATGACAGACGATGCGCTCCGTGAAGAGCCCGCTACTGGCGTTACTAGCGATGAAGCCAAAGACCAATCCCGCGCCCGCGTCGCATCACTGATCGAGCGCTTCCGTCGGAACGAAGCCGACTATCGCGATGCCGGTTATAATGAGACTCAAGCGCGCACCGAGTTTATCACACCGCTGCTAGAAGCGTTCGGCTGGGATGTGCATAACCTTGGCGGCCAGCCGCTCATCTATCGCGAAGTAATCGAAGAGGCGACTGTCGAGGTAGGTGAAGAGCGGCTGACCAAGCGCCCGGACTATGAACTGCGTCTGGCGAGACAGCGCAAGTTGTTTTTAGAGGCCAAAAAACCGAGTGTTCGAATTGACCGTGATCGTGCCCCAGCATTCCAGACTCGGCGTTACGGGTACTCTGCTAGCTTGCCGATTGCTATTGTCACAAACTTTCATCAGCTCGTGGTATATGATTGTACACCTGTGCCGAACGAAACCGATGAAGCACATGTCGCACGACTTGAAATGTTCGGTTACGAAGAATTTGAAACACGCTTTGACGAATTGTGGTTATTACTTTCGCGGGAAAGCGTCTATTCGGGTACTTTTGATCAGCATTTTTCCGTCGATACAACACGCCATGGCGCGCAACAGTTTGATGATTTTTTCCTGAATCAAGTTCGCGACTGGCGGGTTCGCCTTGCGGCTGACATTCACAAGAACACCCCCGGTCTGAGTTCGGGAGAACTTACATATGCGGTGCAACTTTTCCTCTCTCGCATCGTATTCTTGCGTATTTGCGAAGACCGGGGAATCGAGAAGTACGAAAATCTAAAAAACCTTGACGGCCTAGCCACTTTCGACGGGTTGATGGATTCTTTGCGCCGTGCGGATCAGTTCTATGACTCTGGTTTGTTCCGACTGGTTGATAACGATCCGCTGGGCATTCGAATTAGCGATGATGTGCTACAAGGTATCATCGCTGAACTATATTACCCTTTGAGCCCTTACACCTTCGCTGTCGTTGAGACCAAGGTGCTTGGAGAAATATATGAGCAGTTTCTCGGCGAAGTGATCATTGTAGCGGGTAGTACTATAGAAATCGAGAGCAAACCCGAAGTCCGAGAAAGCGGCGGCGTAGTGCCAACACCGAGCTTTATTGCCGATACTATTGTCGCCCGCACTCTCGGCCCTCTTCTGGCTGGCAAATCCCCGGAGGAGCTCCTACACTTCACTGTCGCTGATATATGTTGTGGCTCAGGGATATTCCTACTCTCGGCCTATGATTACCTTCTTGGCCACTATTTGGATTGGTATGTCGCAGGCGGGCCAGGCAAACATGCCGGACGAACTATCTACCAGGTCGGGAAAAATCTTTGGCGACTGACATTCGATGAGAAGCGCCGTATCCTGCTCGCGCACATGCGCGGCGTGGATATAGACCCAAACGCGGTCGAAATCGCACAGTTCAGCTTGCTCCTTAAGCTGATAGAGGATGAAAGCGAAGCGGCACTCGAAGAATATGTGCGGCGCATGAAACACGCTGCATTGCCAGCTCTTGATGATTATATACGCTGCGGCAACTCGCTAGTAAGCACAGCGGAGTGGGAAGCCGCCTGCGGGCCGCTGCCAGCAATGCTACACGATGCAATCAACCCCTTTGGCTGGGAAGAAGAATTTGCGGACGAGATGGCAGATGGTGGCTTTGACGTGGTAGTCGGAAACCCTCCCTACATCCGAATCCAGAATATGGTGGCCTACTCGGCTCAAGAAGTTGAATTCTACCACACTACTAACGCACCCTACAGCACCGCGCAGCAAGATAATTTTGACAAGTATGCACTGTTCATTGAACGTGCGCTCGGCTTGATCAAAGATAATGGACGTCTTGGTGTGATCGTGCCGAACAAATTCATGACGATCCGTTCGGGGCGCGCACTACGCGGCCTTCTGACACGTTCACCTATACTGGAATATATCGTTCATTTCGGGAGCAAGCAGGTCTTTGGGCAAGGCATAACAAACTACACTTGCATTCTGGTGATGGATCGTAGCGGCCACGAACAGGTTCGTGTCGAGCATGCTGGCAAGTTGGAGCAATGGCGCTACGGTCGACCGGGTGAGATATTGACAGTGCCGTCCACAGAACTAAGCGATGACCCCTGGGTATTCTGCCAAGAGGATGCTCGGTCGCTGTTCGCCCGTATTCAGGAAACTGTGCCGGGCAGGCTCCACGAGTTCGCCGACATCGAGGTGGGTGTACAGACCAGTGCTGATAAAATCTATCTCCTGCGAGAAGTTCGCAGCGATGCAAATAGTATCACGATACAATGGGATGAGCGCGAGTGGCAAATCGAGCGGGGGATTCTGCGCCCCTGCCTGCATGACACACCGCTCGATGGGTTTGGTCGACCTAAAGCCAATGCGTGGATGATCTTTCCCTACGAGATTGTAAACACTCCGTCAGGCAAGCTGCGGGCACGGCTGCTGCAGCCTGATGAAATGGGCGCGCTTTACCCGCAGTGCTGGGCATATTTGAACGCACGACGGGCGGAACTTGAACAGCGCAACATCACAGGCGGAGCTAAGGCTGAGCACCAATGGTATCAGTATGGTCGCTCACAGAGCTTGATCAAATTCGACCGGCCCAAAATCATTCTCCCGGTTCTCTCACGCGAAGCCCGCTATGCCTATGATGAGACAAACACGATCATCACTGGTGGCGGAAACGGCCTTACTATATGATCCGGGCTAAAGAAGGTGCCCCGTTTTCGACGCTGTACTTGTTGGCCATTCTGAACCATCCATTGTGCGAAGCAATGATCCGCACGAACACAAGTGTTTTCAGGGGCGGATATTATTCTCACGGCAAGCAATTTATTGAAGATCTACCAATTCCGCTGTCGGAAGAAGAAAGGGTACTACGAGAAGTTGAAGAACAAGCTGAAGGCGTTGTAGCCGCAGTTGAAGCCCTCCGCGCGGCGCGGACACCGCATGAGCGCACACGCCGTGATCGAGCCGCCAGAAATGCCAGGGCGCGGCTAGAGGGTTATATAGATGCTCTGTTCGGACTGAGTCACGAAGATGCGATAGTTGTTGATTCGGTACCGATTCCTTCTTGAAAAATAGCGGCACAATCACATTGAGAAATGAAAACTATGGCTTAATCGCAGCACAGTCTTCTATAATAACGGGATGATTCGAGCGTGACAGGTGACACTCTCGCCCCAAAATAGAGAGGCATTCTGTTCTTTCGTAAATAGGGCGAGCGGTAGGAAAGCTACACTTGCCTTCAAAGGACTACCTCACTCATTTATGTGTAAAGTATTTTTTTAGAGATTCTCCCTATGGTCCTCCATATTTCTAAGGATTGTATGCCATGACCGGGCAATATCCGCCATCACCGCTCCCGGCCCAACAGTCTTTCGTTGATCTTCTTGACGGCAAGTTCATGCACCCGGAGTTGCCGGAAGGTGGCCTTCTTGGCTTCAACCGGTATGTTCGTCTTGCGGAGATCGTCTTTGAGGAATTGGGTAAGCTCTCGCTGGAACGCCTCCCCCTGCTCGGTGACCTTGGTAATGAGATTGTGATCCAGGCGCATGTCAAGCGGGGCCTTCTGCTTCTGGGATTTCTCGAACCCCTCATTCAGTTGTTTCATCTTGTCGTCGAAGTAGTTCACGGTCGCCGTGATCGCCAACTCTGGCTTGATCTCCTTCTTTTCGAGGTCGCGCCCAAACCGCCGGATCAGATTGAACGCCTCCAGCCTGTCCCGGTCCTTGAGGCTCGAATCATTCTTGGCCTGCTCCCGCAGGGTGTTCAGGGCCTTGGCCTGTTGCCCCTGGAATTTGGTGACATGGACCTTGGGGTTGCTCCTGGATAGAGCGCGTTCAAACTGCCGTTGCTCTTTTTCCATCCGCTCCAGGACGATCTTCACTCGATTGAGCGTGTCCGGCTTCGGTCCCTTCATGTTCGAGTGACGGGCCTTGCGTTTCGCTGGTTCCCGCGTGGCGGCATGGGCAAGCCCTCTGTTGGTCAACTCCTGGGCCAAGGTTTGCCTGACCTCAAGCAATTGGGCCGGGCCGAGCCGAAGCTTTTTCGCCTCCTTGTCTGTGTTGGTCGTTTTGACC
>Ga0180017_100481_pt1 | contig 13239 bp, 14 predicted proteins | sample KR46_S_MetaG_FD_129674 | JGI IMG/M metagenome (GOLD analysis project Ga0180017, IMG submission 129674) | Groundwater microbial communities from the Olkiluoto Island deep subsurface site, Finland - KR46_S_MetaG | ecosystem: Environmental > Aquatic > Deep subsurface > Groundwater | place: Finland...
TAATATCACGAAGGACCGGTTCAATTTTTAAATGTTTTAGTGAATTTAAAAGGAGATTTAACTCTTCTTCTACAATTTTTTCTGCTTGAAGAGCTTCTCTTTCACGTAATTTTTTGTTTTTATTAGCTATGCCCTGTAAATCATCGATATTAAATACTTTAACTCCTAATTCTATTACTCTATCTTCAATATCCCGGGGATTTGCTATATCTACCATTACCAGTGAATTTCTTCTATGAGGAGGTACAGCTTCCTTTACCTTTTCATAAGTTAATATGGGATGGGGAGCTCCTGTAGCACTAATAATAACATCCGCATCTGACATAGCTTCCATAAAACGGTCAAAATGAATGGCATAACCACCTAATTCTTTAGCTAATTTTACAGCACGATTATAGGTTCTATTAGAAACAACTATGGCTTTTAAATGTTTTTCAACCAGTGCTTTAGCCACCAGAGTTCCCATTTTACCGGCACCCACTACCAGTACCTTTTTACACTTTAAATCTCCGTGTATAGATTCTGCCAGTTCAACAGCAGCGGATCCCATAGAAACAAAACCCCTATTTATATTTGTTTTATGGCGAACAGACTGGCCTACATGGATGGCCTTGTTGAAAACGCAATCTAGTACAGTTCCACAACTACCATCCTTCAAACCTGCTTTTTTTGCATCTTTTATCTGGCCCAGTATCTGATCTTCCCCAATAATCATTGATTCCAAACCAGATGCTAACTTCAAAAGATGTTTAAGAGCTTTTTCATCTTTTTCTATGACGAAATTACCCTCATAACCATTCCAGTCCATATCAAACTCTTTAAATTCATTAATTACCAGGTAATATTCCGCCCGGTTGCAGGTGTTTAGGGATATACATTCCTGAACTTCATACTGTTTACTTAAATCCTGAATAAGGTCTTCCAAGGTATCAATGGAATTTTCCATAGTGCTGATATCAGCGATTTTGTGATCAACTCTAATATTCAGAATCAAGAACTGCCCTCCTTATTATACTTAGAAATCATGGGTTGTTCCATTAATTTTATTTAAATATTTCCTTACGAGAGATTTAGCCTCTTTCAGTTCACCCTCATTTAGTAATTTAATTATTTCAGGGTTATTAAATATTTGGTAGAGATGAACTCTCCTTTTTTTTTGATCAATTACCCTATCCTTAAGTAATTGGCGTGCATAGTGCTGTAATTCAATTTGAAGAAGATCTGCATCTTTAATTGCTTCTTGAATTTTTTTTCTAAGCATTCTAGCCATTAAAGGACTTTTACCACCTGTGAAAATTGATATTTGAGCATCTCCCACTGAAAAGCTGGTGGGAACTATAATGTTGCCTTCTAAAGGGTAGTCGGCACGGTTTAAAAGTTTATTCTTCCCCAGAGCAGCTGCTTTTGCATTTAAATCATTATCGCCGCTGGCCACTACCACCAGATCTGCCCATTCGATCCATTTTTCTAGTTCATTAACCGGTTTTTCAAGGGCTCCTAATTTTAGAAGTTTTTCAGGGACAGTTCCTCCAGTTATAATCACTTTTGAATGGGCATCAAGAAATTTAAGCGCTCTTCTTTGGCCTACTTCGCCTGATCCTAAGATTAGAACTTTCTTTTTTTCCATATTCAGAAAAAGCGAAGTCCAGCCCATAAAAAATAACTCCATGGATTAATATTATTCCAGATTCTTCATTCTTAAAACTTTCATGGCAGTTCTTAAATCATTGCCACATTCCTGAAGAATAGTACTTGCTTCCCCTTCTGAAACATCAAAGGTGTCCGAAAGGGCTTTAATACTTTCTTCATCTGAATAATCATCTTTACCCACTAATTCTTCTGATAATTGTTTTTTCAATTTCATGTATTCGTCAGTGGTCATGTCTATTCGGCGCATTACCATATCTCTTAAGGGGCAGGGTTTAGATGGCTTACAACACCAGACTAAAGACCCAAAACAGGTTCCTTCTCCCTGTCCTAATGCTGTTTTTTTTCCAAATTCCTCTTTTATTTTTATATAATCCTGGGGTGTACGATTAGAATCTTCCAGAGCGTGTAGTATTGGGCAAGGTTTCACAGGAGGACAACAAAAAGCAAGAGCTCTTTTATCCCCTCCGCGACATACGTGTGATGGTGCATCTTCCCATTCCATGTAAAAATCCTCCATTAACTTGATTTGAATAATAAATTTTATCGATTTTTTTAGTTTGGTTATTAAAATATATAAATATTAAGAAAAAGACAGGGAATTAAATAAATAATAGAATAAAAAAATTTATTCTTCACCAAGCATCTTCTCTTTTTCAGTAGGGGTTAACTCCTCTATTATAGATTCCGGCTCCCCTATTTTAAGTATTTTACCCCCTCTCATGAGGCAGGCCCGGTCACAAACATCCAGCACAAACTCCATGTCGTGGGAAATAATTAAAAAGGTTTGATTAAGTTCTTCTCGAGCTTTAATTATTGAATCCGTCACCTGAACCCGGGTTATAGGATCCATGGTTCCGGTAGGTTCATCTAAAATTATAATATTAGGCTCTTTAATTAGTACCTGGGCCAGAGCTACCCTATGGCGCTCTCCACCACTTAATTCATCCGGACTTTTTTTCAAAATTGATTCGACATATTCATCATCGAATCCCACTGCTTTTAATACATATATTGCCTTCATTTTCGCAAATTCAGCAGGCAATTCCAGACTTATAGCTTCGGTCAGGTTTCCTAAAACATTTCGGTGGGGATAAAGGCTGTATTCCTGGTGTAAAATTCCAAGATAAGGCATAACCCTCCCTCTACCAATTGGACCTTTTTGGGTCATATCAATCCAGTTTTCTCCCAGTCTTACCATTATTTCGCCGGAACTGGGATCAGTAAGCCCAAATAATATGCGGGATAAAGTGGTCTTACCCGCCCCACTGAGGCCCACCACTCCAAATATTTCACCTTCATCCACGGTGAGATTAACTCCATCCACTGCTTTAACCACACCTCGATCAATGGAGTAGTAGTGTTTTTTAACTTCTTTCATTTCGATTATAGGTGCATCTGATTTAAATTCTTCTCCCTTTTCTGGTAAGGGGACCTGTGCCATGAATTTTTCCACAATTTCAGTGGGGTTTCCTTCTGCAATTATTTCTCCTTTTTCCAGCCAGATAACATAATCCGAAAGTTTTTTCATTACCTCTGGCCAATGGGAGGTTACCACCATGGTAACGCCCTTTTCTTTAACTCCTTCAATCAGGGCCTGATGCAGCAATTCGGCAGTTTTAGGATCAAGAGTACCGGTAGGTTCATCTGCTAGAAAAAGCATAGGATCTTTCGCAATTTGACGAGCTAAAACTACTCTTTGTTTTTCTCCACCACTTAAATCACGGGCAATATGGGTAATCCTGTGGGTCATCTGACTTAATTCAAGAATATCCAGTGCCCGATAAGTGCTTTCTTCATAATCCACGTCACTCATGGATTTTATAACATTATCAATCACGGTGTCGTCTTCATAAAGGGCGAAGGTTCTTTGCAGCATGATTGATATCCTTCTTTTAATTGCTGCGAAAACCTTACGATCACAGTCCCAAAAATTAACACCCATTGCCTCAAATTCACAACCACAACCACATCCACAAACTGATCCGACTTTAGATGGTGGTTCAACACGTAGACATTCCTGACATATTGCTATATTATAGGTAATAGTACCATCATCCGGTTTATAATCCTTCATTCCCCTTAACATATTTATGAGGACTGACTTTCCTGAACCACTTCTACCTAAAATACCCAGTACCTGACCTTCATTTATGGTCAAATTCAAGTTTTTTAAAACAGGAACTCCTTTAAAACTCTTGGTAATGTTTTCCAACACAATAAAAGACATTGGGCCACCTTTTAAAAATATTTATTAGATACTATTTATAATTCTGCACATTAAATTATTGGTTATCTATTTCAGATTATATTTTTTATAATTAAATATAATTACACTTCAATTTTTGATAATTAATTATAATTAATATAACTATAATAATCAATAGCTTATTAAATTTTATTTTTTAATTTACATTTTTTTTTGATATCGACCTTTATTTCCAGAAAATGAATCAGATACTAAAAAAAATTAACTTAATCTAATTTTTGACAAATCAAAATTCAGTTTACCACCCAGGGCTGCCCGGGCAATTGATATTCCCTGGGCACCGGAATCAATCATTTTTTGGGCGGAATCTAAATCAGTTATGGAATTATTTCCAATTATAAAAATAGAACACCGGGATTTAATTTTTTTTATTAAATCAAGATCTGCCTCTTTAAGACCAGGTTTCATGGCATCCACGTGTATAAAATCTGCCCCGATATCTTCTATAATCTGGACCATTTTCAACTCATCGACCCCTGCTACATGAGTCCTTATCTTAACCGAAACTTTGCTTTTAGATTTTTTTACCACCTGAAGGGCAAACTCTTCCATAAAATCTGGATTGGTGAGTAAAGCCTGTCCGCATCCAATTGACGTGATTTCTTTTTGCCGGCAGTGGGCATTTATTTCCACCACATCCACTTTCTTTAATTTAGATATTTCAATTATGGAATCGGGAGTAAGGGAACGAATATTAACTGATAATTTACCATCCCAGTTTTCTTTAATTTTATTGGCTTCTTTTTCAATCGTATAAATTAATTCTCCTTCAGATATATCAAATTCCAGCCTTCCCCTTCCCATTATTTTTTTACCAGCATCAATGGTGGGCTTATCTGCATTGTATCCTCCTAAGGTAACCATGTCAAATCCATAGGGGATTAGTTTTAAACAGAAATCCGCATTGGTTATTCCGGCCATAGGAGCAAGCACTTTAATAAAATTCACACTCACATAATAAATTTTTAAGGGGATTAAAATAAATCGGAGATTTTTTAATAGAAAAATTAAACAAGGTTATTCTTTCATCACATGAACCAGACCATAGGTGAAATCATCTCGAATTTCTTCTAAGGCCAAATCAGCCAGATTAGCTGCTTTTTCAGCAGTAGGTGCTTTCCCGATACCTGCCTTTAAAGCAACATTTATCTCTGTTTCGATTTCTTCTATGATTTTAAGTAATCCATCTGGTTCCAGTCCATTGCAGGGGGACATGAAGTTGTCTCCTCCAATGAAAAAGAGTAAGGATCCTTTTTCAATTAATTTTTTCATTAAAAAATGCTGTACTCTATTTACAATAAAAGAAGTATCATAAGCTGGAACTATATCTGTCAGGGATTCCGTAATGCCATTTATATCAATATGGGCTAATTGTACAAAACTTTCTTCTTTATTAACCAGTCCATCAATAGCCAGGATCTCACTTCTATCCTCGGACTGGGCCCCACCATAATTCTGAAGGGCCTTGGAGGCATTCCTTTGTGCATCATAGGGTGTTTCAGCCACTCCCACTCCCATACTAACGGTTATAGGGTACCTGTTTCTTATAGATCTTTGAATACGAAGGTGGTCTTCCACATCACTATTATTGGTGACGGCCAGCATATTGTCAAAGCGGGTGAAAAAAACCAGTCCCTGCTTGGCGGCAAACTGCCTCTGTAAATCTGCATACAGTTCGGCCTGTAAAATTTGAAGATCGGATTCTGTCCTGGGGGTTGGAGTAACTGTCCAGGGTCCGTAATTATCAATTTGAATTAGAGTCATCTGTATCATATTATTCACTCAAAATTACTTTGGCTAACATTATTTTATCCCCCATGTTGCGCATCTTGGTCTTTGTTATTATAACCTCTTTAATTAGTTTTTCTATTTTAGTTTTTAAACTAGCGTCTTGTTCATCTATTATGAACTTATCTAAAAAATCAGAATAAAGGGTCGCAACTCCCCAGGCCGATACTTCATAACCAATAGCTTCCATAAATTTAGCTGCAGGCCCACTTACAGGATTATTTCCAATTATGGGGGATACTCCCACAACATAATTATTTTTCAAGGCCTTTTTAACTCCTTTTATGGATATTATTGGTCCAATAGAGGTCACTGGATTAGAAGGTCCAATAATTACCATTTCTGAATTTTCTATACTTTCCACCAGGCCGGGGGCAGGATCAACCTGGTTATAAACTACATTTTTCACAGGACTTTTTCCCTGTTCCTGGATTAAAAATTGATGAAAACTAATTTCTCCGGAGTGAGTGATAATTTTAATCTGGGACTGCTGATTACTCATGGGCATAACCCGGGAAACTATGCCTAATTTCCCTCTTTGAATATCAACGACTTTAGAAAAATCGTACTTTTTCATTAAATTAGTTTTTTGTATTTTAAAAGCCCGGTCTTTATCCCCAATTTTTAAAATTTCTGGTGATCCCAATTCATTTAACTTATCGTGGGTTATGAAGGTATCCCCTTTAATCCCATACCAGGTATCTTCATTTATGATATCTGCCAAGGTATAAAGTACGGTATCAATATCAGGAGCAACATAAACTCCTGAAAAATAATCATTCTCCACTGTATTTACTACCACATTAAGCTTTTCCGGATCAACTATTTTTTTTATGCCCTGAATTAATTTGGGGGTTCCGGTACCTCCGGAAAGTACAGTGATCATAATAACTCTCATCTAAAGATTTAAATATACTTTGTGTTTAGCAGGTCTTAATCTAAATAAGTTATATATATAATGGATTTCCATTACATTGCCATTTACTAAATTATCATTATGTGCGGAAAGCGTCATGTTTTTTAGGCCGTATTAGATCCCGAGCTCCAGATTCTGGATCTTTTAGAATTTCAAAATTAGGGTAACCCCTCACAATCACTACTGGCAAACCTTCATCAGCCTGACCCATTATTAATGAGGCTGAGGCTGCTAATTCATCGGCAACTGCTATTCGGGTTGTTTCTAATTTACGCCCATAAAGATCCATCTCACCTTTCCGATTCCAGATAGTTTTTATTCCGGAACTACCAATGGCCACTCCCACTGCACCTTCCCGAAAGGGCCTTCCTTGGGTATCAGAAATAACAACTGCTATTTTTTTACCGGTTTTTAATTCTATATTTTTTCTTAACTTTTTGGCACTATTATCTGGATTGTGGGGTAAGGGAGTGGCCCTGCCATTTTCAACATTGGATTCATCTATTCCCGCATTAGCACAAATAAATCCATGATTGCTTTCAGTAACTATAAAATCGTTCCCTACTTTTACTATTTCCCTGGAATGGTTTAATATAGCTTCCATTAACTCTGGACTTTTACCAGTTTTTTGAGCAAGATCATTTGCTTCTGCACCGGGTTTAATTGAATCAAGGTTTATATAATTTCCCTCTGCTTTGGATATAATGGTTTCTGCTATAACAATAATATCTCCATCATTCCACTTCAGGCCCTGTACAAGGGCACTTTCTAAAATTAAAGATGATAACTCGTCATCTTTTTTTATTAAAGGTAAATTTTCAAGACCAATTAATTCTATTTTCATTAACCCACCACATAAAACTGGTAAAATCTGTGTTTGAAAAATAAAAATATAATAAATTTATTTATTCTTACTTAAATTAAATATTATTTTACTGGATTTCCAGACATTAAACTCAATTAAGGGGTTTATTTAGATAAATAATCTAGATGATACTTAGTTCCCATTTAGCACCGGCAAAAGCAGCGGCTGAGGTAACTTCATTGGGGAATTCCTCAAATTTTCCCTGATTCATTATAAATTCTGCTGCCTGCTTAGAATTTTTTGCTTCAAATTCTACTTCTTGAGGGGTAATGTGCTGGTAAGTTGAAATATATCTTACTTCACCGGCAGGGATTTTTTCCACTAATATTCCCTGGTGAGTCACGATTCCAATAAAGCCCTCTCCATCCTTTTTAATTGCTCCTGCAATTCTAGGAGTATTATGATCATCCTTTTCATAATCCATGGCCAGAAGAGAAAGTGCAATAGCATCCCTTAAATTCATCCCTAGAGAAATTTTATCTGCTATTACGTCAGTATGGGATCCATTGGATACCACTGCCACATTATCCACTATTTTAATACAGTTGTAGGCAATGTAAGGACTTTCAAATATGTCTTTTTCATAGCCTTCTTTAGGAATGATGGCGGCACTCCCTTCAAATCCTTTAGCCATTCTATTTGGAAAAGATCTGCTGGAAACCCGGTAGGCTACAAATGTGCCGTTTTCATTACTTCCTAATGCTAATATTCTTCCGAGATACATTTTTTGCACCTGATAATTCAATTATATATTCTCCATATGCAGGAATGAATCACTGTTTTAATCTATTCCGGGGATTTAACTGCTTTATTTATAGGCAGGTCTGGGGGAGATGTAATTATTATTTTACCCTCTTTTGGTTTTATAATAAGTTCACCTTCATCAATCACCCGGGTATGCACTGCAATAGCACTATTTCTAATAAAACGGGACATATCCTCTCCATTAACTATTACTTCTTTTAAGCCCGCCACTGGTATTAAATAATATTCGGATGGCCCTGCATTTTCATCTATTTCCGGTTTCCCAGTAACTGCCGCTGATTGATCCGCGACCTGAAAGGTACTGGTAACCACTAAAAATATTAATATGGTAAAAAGAATGTCGATGAAAGGAACCATATTGAATTTAGGGCTACTACTGTTTAGTTGATTACGATATTTTTGTATATCCATAGTCATGTAAAAAACCCCTTTCTTGTTTATTTTATGAAGTTTTTATATGAATACCGGATGGGGGATGTTTTACTGCTTGAGTTTACTCATCACAATCTCGGCATTTGTATTACATTTTTCCAGTATTATGTTATTAATACTCTTTTCCAGCATACTGGGTTTAAAAGCCACCCAGATATTAGCCTCGGGATCATTAATCTTTTTTACATTAACAATACCTTCTGATTCCTGCAAGGCTTCTACGGCCTCTTCCAGGTCAGCGTCTACCTTTATTTTCATTACAGCATAGCTCCAGTTAGTCATTTTTTTGGCAAGTTCTATGCTGTCCATTTCTTTATCAATATGGTTTTTTATATATGAATAAAATGGTACCAGTACAATGGCTACACTTAAACCCATAATGGTGGTTATTAAGGCGATGTAAATCCCTTCAGCCAAAGCAGCAGGGTCGGCACTCATTCCAATTTCCCGGAAGGTATAAAACATACCAATAACCGTACCAATCAAACCCATCAGGGGGGCTATTTCAATAATGGTTTTTAGTGTTTCCATACCCTTGGTCATCCTACCCATTTCAACAATGAATACCCTTTCCATAGCATCTTCCACTTCACCTTTATTCCGGTATCCAATTTTAAGGGCTTCAGAAATAATTTTGGATATAGGGTTCTGGAATTGACCTATGGCTCTTAGCGCCTCAAGTGACCCTCCTTTTTCCATAGAATCATTAACGGCTCCGATTATCTGAGCAGTATTCACTCTTGATATTTTTTTTAAATAAACAATTTTTTCCAGTGAGGTAAATACACCATATATGCCCACTATAGCAATAAGATAGGTGATTATACCTCCACTTTTAAACATTTCCAGGATAGTTCCCAGTGCATTGGTAAAAAAATCCAGAATCATTTTATCATCTTTTAATTGTTGAAATTTGTATTTTAATCATATTTAGATATTATCTTATAAATTTATCTAGCAGTATCATTTGATTAGGGGGCTCTATTTAAATACTTTCACCGGATTTATAGTGATTTTAAATAATATAACTTAATAAGTTAAAGGGGCTATTTTTTAAATTACCCTTATTTATAATTCTTAAATTAAAATTAATGGTTTTAAAGGTCTTTCATCTTTTTTACCGTGGCCCAGGACTTACGTACAAATTCCGGCATATTGTCGTATTTAAAATTTTTTAAAAAAGCTTTGGTACGGGGGTCACTGGGATATCCTGATCCTATATTACCTAATTTTCTATATTGGCGCTTTAATTTCTCTATTTCCATATCCCTTTCTACCTTGGCCACAATTGATGCAGCTGCCACCACCACATAATTATCGTCTGCCCCATGTTCTGCCTTAATGTCAATTTCTGGGCCTAATACTTCACTAATTTCCCTACATAATCGAGAAGGATTTACATCTACCGAATCAATTATCACTGACTGTGCCTGGGATTCTTTTATGATTTTCATCATGGCAATTTTTTCAATTTCATTGAGGTTTATGTTTTTTGCCCGCATATTATCAATATCCTGGGCAGAAATTTTTACCACAAAGCATTCTGCAATTTTGTTTATCTTACGGGATAGCAGACTTCTTTTTTTTGGTGCCACTTTTTTAGAATCTTTAATACCTATTTTTTCCATAAATTCCAACTGTTCTTCAGAAACTAGAACTCCACAGACTACTAAAGAGCCTATAACAGGTCCACGTCCTGCTTCATCAATGCCTAATATTTTCATGATAGTATCTCAATTATTCTTTAATAGTTTAGGATTTATAAAATTTAATTAATTAATCTAAATAGTAAATAAAAAAAAATTTTTTATAAAATAAAATAAAAATTTTAGAAAATGAATTTATTTCATGGCTTTTAATCGAACTTCAGGCTCTAATGCCCTGGGTTCTGCAGCTACAATGGCGGCTCCTTTAGCCACTACTGTCATAGGGTCATCAGATATTTCTACCGGAATTCCTACTTCTTCATAAATCCTTTCTTTAAGACCTTTTAATTGAGAAGTTCCACCTACAACCACGGTTTTATTGTATACTCCAGATATTAATTCAGGGGATAGCCTTTCAAGGACTACAGCCAATGATTCAATAATTTTTACTACTATAGGTTCTGCAGCATTTGCCACCATGTTGGAGTCAATTTCTACTTCTTTAGGCTTATTGGTTTTCATGCATTTTCCAATAACTGTGGTTTTCTCCACTTCTATATCCATATTGGAGTGTACCATTCCCACTCCTATCTTGGCTTTTTCTGCTTCGTGAATACCAATCTCCACTTCATACTTTTCCTTGACCTGGTCCACGATATTATCATCAATATCGTCTCCACCCCAGCGGATGGTTTCTATGTCGGTGATTCCACCTAGTGAAATTACAACTATATCGCTGGAACCTGCCCCAATATCAATAACCATGGTTCCGGTAGCTTCGGCAATAGGTAAACCTGCCCCAATAGCAGCTGAAAGTCCTTCACTGATTACCAGTACATAACTGGCTCCTGCTTTTCTACCAATTTCTTCTACAGCATTTCTTTCTACTTCAGAAGCATCTCCAGGTATTCCAATTACAATGCGGTCAATATTGGTGGTGTCTTCTCCAGATCCCATTTCTATAGAATATACCAGTAAGGCTTCAGCCTGGGCTACGCTTTCAATAACTCCTTTTCGCAATGGTCTTACGGCTATTATGTCTTCTGGAGTTCTGCCCAGCATCATTTTAGCCTCTTCACCCACAGCCAGTACATAAGAGGGGTCTTCTTTTTTCACTGCTACCACAGAAGGAATTTTGTATAAATCAAATTTATCGCCTGATGGTTTGGCCACCACGGTGTTTAAAGTACCTAAATCAATTCCTAAAGTGTCATTAAGAGATTTTTTTCTAACTTCTTCATTATTTTTCTTTTTTCCAAATGAGAACATATTATACCTCCTCAATAATTTCCTTGAACTCTACAACGAATATCTGGTTAGAATTAGCAACTTTTTTTATCTGTTTGATGTATTGCTCATCAGTTGATATGAGTATGGTTGACAGAACTATATCTGTCAGTTTAAATAAGGGATCCACTACATCACGTAGTAACTTAGGAAGGTGGTTGGTAATGGAAACATCGGTTTCTATAAAACCAGTCGTTTTATCTTCCAGTATAAATGAATATTTAATATTATCCTTTTCAGCATCTCCCACAAATTTTTTTATGGCATTATCGGGCGCCACCAGCAATATTAGATTAGATTCAGTTTTAATGTAATAGGGGGCTATTTTGATATAAGCTCCACCATTTTCTTTACATATCAAACTCAGATCTCTTATAATATTACTATCTCCCTGTAACATGATAAAATCAAATTTTTTCCTGACAAATGATTCTTTTAAATTAACATGTTCTCGAAATAGTATTTTGACTCGTTCTTTAGCAGATATTGCAGCATATGCCACATTATTAACCATTTCTTCATTACCGGCAATAACGCACCATATTTTATCTGATTCCTGGGCAGTAGAGACTTGTGCTGCCTTTCTAAGAACTTTTATTTTACTTTCTATCATTATACCACTTCTTTAGTAGGGTAATATCTATAAATATAATATAAAAATAATTCATTTTAAATTAATTTTAAAACCCATTCCAAATCAAATATTATTTTTATTGTAACTTATTCCAACTGACTATTTTTATTTTGTAGATTGATAAATCAAATAATTTAATTGATTCTGGATTATTATAATAATATGGGTTTATATAAACTTTTCATTAATAACAGGTTCCAGATAACAACTTATAATTCCCATAAATTTTATTTTCCTACCATTCTTCGGGAATATCAACTTATCTCATTTTAATTTCAGGCAAATTTTATTATTAGATTATGAAAAACTGAGCTTATATAATTATACATGCCTGCAATCATATTTACTTTATTAAAATCAATTTATATTAAATCCTCTCAAATAATTAGAATATTAAAATTTCCCATAAATATGACACTGTCAAAAACTTGGGGTTTTAGAATTTGTATTTCTGATTAATAATTTTTTGAATTCTTCTATAAACCAGTATTTTTTTAAATAGAAATCTGAATGCTTTTATATTAAGTGGAGCAAAGTATTTAGTATGTTTAGAGAAAAAATACTTGCTCCGGTTGATGTTTTGTTTGATCAGGGTTATAAACTTTCCTATTTTTGTGAGGGTTTATCAAAATATGTTGAAAATCAGTTAAAATCAGTTCAAACAGATTATAAGGTATCTAAAACGTTGAAAATGTGGTTTAAAAAGAATATTTTTCATATTGAAATGTTTAAACCTTCTTGTCCGGAGTGTTTCAGTAAATTTGGGCTTTGTCTAGAATTCTGGTGATAAAAATATTTATGTAATTGAATTTTTAGTTATTTTTTTTTTACACTTGAAACGGTGGTAAACCATTTTTTTTTTTTTTTTTTTTTTTAAAAAAGGGTTTTTTTTTTTTTTATTTTTTTTTTTTTTTAATTTTTTTTTCCTCTTTTTTTTTTTTTTCTTCTTTTTTTTTTTTTTTTTTTTAATTTTTTTAAAAAAAAAAAAAA
>Ga0180017_100482_pt1 | contig 13232 bp, 13 predicted proteins | sample KR46_S_MetaG_FD_129674 | JGI IMG/M metagenome (GOLD analysis project Ga0180017, IMG submission 129674) | Groundwater microbial communities from the Olkiluoto Island deep subsurface site, Finland - KR46_S_MetaG | ecosystem: Environmental > Aquatic > Deep subsurface > Groundwater | place: Finland...
AGGACAATGGCCTTGACCCCGTGCCTGATCAGGCCCTGGGCCACGGTGCGGATCAGTTCCGGGGAGAAGAGCATCCCGATCTTGACCGCGTCGGCTCCGATATCGCCGAGCACCGCGTCCATCTGCGCGGCCACGAAGTCCACCGGTACGGCGTGGATGCCGGTCACGCCAAGGGTGTTCTGGGCGGTCAGGGCAGTGATGACGCTCGCCCCGTAGCAGCCGTGGGCCGCGATGGTCTTGAGGTCGGCCTGGATGCCGGCCCCGCCACCTGAATCGGATCCGGCGATGGTCAGTACCCGGTGATATGTACGCTGGTTCATGGAAGCTCCTTGGCTGCATGAATGATGGTTTGGAGTTCTGCAGCCGCACGCTGCGGGTCTAGAGCCGAGACGATGGCCGAGACCACGGCCACCCCGTCGCACCCGGCGCGAATGACCTCGGCCGCGTTGCCGGGGCCGATGCCGCCGATGCCGACCAGCGGCAGGGACACGGCCGCGCGAATTCGGGCCACGCCGTCAAGGCCCAGCGCCGGGGCCGTGTCGGTCTTGGTCGGGGTGCAGAAGACGGGGCTGATGCCGATATAGTCCGCGCCTTCGGCCTGCGCGCGGACTGCGTCTTCCACGCATTCGGCCGAGATGCCGATGAGCATGTCCGCTCCGACCAGCCGCCGGGCGTCGGCGATGAGCATGTCGGTCTGGCCCAGGTGCTCGCCGTCTGCGCCCACGGCCAGGGCCACATCGAGGCGGTCGTTGATGATCAGCGGAATGCCTGTTCCTGTCAGCAACTCCCGCACGGCCCGGGCCTCGGCCACGAAGTCGCGCGTGTCGCAGTGTTTCTCGCGCAGCTGTACGCAGGTCACGCCTCCGGCCACGGCGGCGCGGACGATGTCCACGTTGGAGCGGCCGAGGGACAGGCCCCGGTCCGTGACCAGGTACAGGGACAGATCAGGCATGACGTTCCTCATGGATGCGGCAGCCTTGGGCCAGCTCTTCTGGGGAGAGATTGTAGAGGGCGTCCAGAAGATGGATCTGGAAGGTGCCGGGGCCATCTGCCTTGGCTCCGGCCCGCTCTCCGGCCAGCCCGAAGAAGGCCAGGGCCGTGGCGGCGGCGGAGACGGGGTCGGGGTCCACGGCGTGGAAGGCTCCGACCAGGGCCGTGGCCGAGCAGCCCGTTCCTGTGACGTAGGGCATGAGCGCGTGCCCGCCTTCGATAATCAGCGTGCGATGGCCGTTGGTGACGATATCCGTGGGTCCGGTGATAGCCAAGGTTGTGCCCAGTTCGCGGGCCAGAAGTCCGGCGGCGCGGCCCGCGTCCTCGATGGAATCGGTGGAATCCACGCCCTTGGTCGCCGCATTCTGCCCGGCCAGGGACAGGATCTCCGAGGCGTTGCCGCGCACCACGCTGACCTTTGTCTGGGCGAGGATGGATTTTGCGGTCTCGGTGCGCAGCGCGGTGGCCCCGGAGCCCACGGGATCAAGGATGATGGGCTTGCCCAGGGCCGTGGCCCTGCGTCCGGCCTTGAGCATGGCCGCGACCCACACATCGGTCAAGGTGCCGATGTTCAGCACCAGCGCACCGGCGTAGGCGACCATCTCTTCGACTTCGTTCTCGGCGTGGGCCATGACCGGGGACGCGCCGCAGGCCAGGAGCGCGTTGGCGGTGTAGTTCATGACCACGAAATTGGTGATGTTGTGGATCAGGGGCTTGGAGCTCCTGATGGCATGCAGATTTTCGGCTGCTTTTCGGGGCAGATCGGACATGGGGGCACCTCACACTGCAGGAAGAGTTGTGGAGGCAGCGGAGGCGAGGAATGGTGGTTGCCGGTGATGGCGGTCAGTCTTGCAATTCCCTTCGCTGGCATGATCCAGATCAGGTTCAACGGGTATTATCTCAGGCTCCTCGCCACCCCTGCAAAAACTCGTTTCTGGCTAGGACAAGCGGGGGGAGGTGTCAAGGCGGGGTGTGAAACGGGGCGTTGAATCACATGCCGATGGCGCAATTCCGTCCAGCGTCCTTGGCTTTGTAGAGTGCTTCGTCAGCGCGAAGCAGGGTCGCGTCGATGCTTTCCCCGGGACGGTGCAGGGTATAGCCGATGCTCACAGTCGGCGTCGCGATGTTGTCGCTGATCCGGGGCGCAGCGCTCACGTTCTTGCGCAGCCGCTCCGCCACGACCGGAGCGCTGGTCTGGTCGCAGGCCGGGAAGAGGAACAGGAACTCCTCTCCGCCCCAGCGCGCGCACAGGTCGTATTCGCGCAGGGAAAGTTCCAAGGCTCTGGCCACGGCCTTCAGCTGCCGGTCTCCGGCGGCGTGTCCGAAGTTGTCGTTGACGGCCTTGAAATGGTCTATGTCCGCGATCATCACGGCGAATCCGTTGCCGTTTTTCCGCGCGGCCTGGGAAGCCGCCTCTTCCAGGCGTACGGTCATGTAGCGGCGGTTGGGCAGACCCGTCAGGGAGTCGTAGTTGGAGGCGTGCTCCAGGCGCTCCTTGAGCTGATGCAGCATGGTCTGGTACTGGTCGCTGATGCGCACGATCTTTTCCAGCTGCCGGACTTTCTTCTCGTAGCTGGCCATATAGCCCTGGCTGCGTTCGCGTTCGGCGGCCTGAAATCGGTCCGCGATGTGGGTCAGGCGGTCCAGCAGGCGCTGCTGGTCGAGGTAGCGCTCAAAGAGCTTCCCAAGCGCCTCCTTCCATCCATCAGGAGGCGTGTCCGCATTCAGAATGGCCTCGATGCGCCGCTCCAGACTGTCTTCGGGCGGACACTGTTGCATGGTCATGACCTCGGGGCGATGGTAAAGGGAAAGGTGCAGTCTTCCTTGAATTCCTCGGCCAACTCGCCGACGCGCTCATTGTCGGGATCGTAGCACCAGTCGACGCTGACCGAGCGTCCCGCCAGATGGGACTCCTCCAGGCGGTCGAAAATGTCCATCATGGCCCGGATGCTGCTGGTGTTGAGATAGATCAGCGCCAGATCGAAGGCGAGGGGCCGGTCGTCGTTCTTCAGAAAATCGTCGATCCAGTCGATGATGGGCTGGAAGAAATCGAAGGGATTTTCCGGATAGGAGTCTCCGGACATGAATACGCGTCCCTGTCCGCTGTCGGCGCGGACCTCCGGAGTGCTGGGCGTCTGGGCGATTTCTAGGTTGTTCATACTCTTCTCGTAAGGAATTTTGAAATTTTTACAATACAACGCGCAGGCTCAGGAAGCTGCGCTCGGCGTCGATTTCGCGCACCGTGGCGCTTAAGGAGCGTGTTGCCTTGCGGGCCATGTCGATGAGCCCCAAACCCGCGCTACCGTTCAGGTCCTCACGCGGCTGGCGCAGCTGGGTCTTGAAGAGCGCCTTGAGCGCGGCGCGATCCAGGCCTGCCAGTTCGTCCACGCGTTCCTTCAGGGCGATGCCATCGTAACGGGTGACAACATTGCCGGCGCTGATCACGTAGTGTTCGTCCTCGCGGGATACCACGATGGCTGCGCTGGAGGCGCCCGTCAGTTCCTGATGTTGGTCCGCATAGCGCCGGATGTTCTGGGTCATTTCAATGTAGACGGCGAAAATGTCGGCCACGGCGCTGGGCGCTTCCTGCTGATGGTTGAGATAGTCGCGCAGGGCGCGGCCGATCTCCTCGATCAGGGCTGCATTAATGGGGCCGTTGAAGCAGACCATGATTTTCTGAAGGTCGAATATTTCCCGCAGGTCGTAAAGGTCGGGGGTGCTCATGAAACGGTCTCCTCGGGGAAAGCAGGTGACGATGAATCGAAACAAAAAGCCAGTATGGTGATGTCGTCGCGTTGCGGGTGCGTTCCCCTGTATTCTTCCAGGGAGGTAGCCAGGGCCTTTTCCTGCGCCGTAAGGGGAAGCCCGCAGTGAGCCTGGATCCAGTTTTCGAAGCCGGTCCGTCCGAAAGGCAGCCCGCGCTCACCGCCGGATTGATCCAGAATGCCGTCGGTGACAAGATAAAAAACGGTGCCGGGCTCAAGGTCCACGGTCCGACAGGTGAAGCTCCTGGATCTGCGGTCGTTGATTCCGCCCCGGTCCCCCCTGATGTACCCTACCTCGGTGCCCCTGGCCGTGAAGAGGTCGATATGTGCTCCCGCGAAATGGACCTTGCGGCTTTCCCACTCGACATAGCATAGCCCGATATCCATGGATGTGGCCAATCGTTCCAGCCGTTTCGTGTCCGGCATCATGGTCCGCACGGCCCTGTCCGCGCTTTCCAGCAGCGCGGCCGGATTGCTCCAGTCCTGCTCCAGGATGGCGCGCTCCAGAGCTGCGTGAGCGATCATGGTCATGAAGGCTCCAGGCACTCCGTGACCCGCGCAGTCGATGACGCCGAACAGGCAGTCCTCAGAGCGCTCCCGGTACAGGTAAAAGTCGCCGCCGACCACGTCGCGCGGATGCCAGACAACGAAATACTGACCGCGCAGCCGTTCGCTGAGCTGGCGGTCCGGGAGGATGACCCGCTGGATGAGACTCGCGTAGCGGATGCTTTCGGTCAGCTGGCGATGCGTGTCGGTCAGTTGCGTGTGGGTCGCCTGCAGCTCTCTGGTGCGTTCGGCCACGCGCTGTTCCAGCTCTCTGGTGTGGCTCTGGACCTGCGAGGCCATGGAGTCGAAAGCCCGGGACAGGGCCCCGATTTCATCATTTCGGCTGGATTGCAGCCTGGTTTCATACCGGCCCATCGCGATCCTGCGTGCCGACTCGGTCAGCATCTGCAGCGGCCGCAGGACCAGACGGTCAAATCCGATGGTCAGGGTCAGGATGACCAGAATCAGGATCATCGCGCCGCCCACCAGGGCCAGGTTGACGATGTCCGCAGACAGGATGCCCGCAGCAGCCGGATTGACGCTGCTGACTACGGTCCAGCCGAGCTCCGGGAGGTGCGCAAGGGCCATCATGCGTGTACCGGAGAGCGTGGCGACTTGCAGTGGATTGACATCCGTCCCTCTGCGCCGTGTTTCAGCCAGGGTGGTGGCCAGGGTTTCACGATCGAGATCTTCGCTCAGTTCGGAGAAGACGGTGCGGGAGCTGTCGTGCTTGCCCATGGCCCCGTATTCGATTCTTTCCGGGTCGGGATGAGCCACGATGCGTCCCTGGGCATCGACGATGAAGCTCATGGCTCCGGCAGAACGGGGCGCGAGCATGGTTTTCAGGAATCCGTCAAGCTGCATGCCGGTGCCGACCAGGCCCAGGGGGATGCCCGCCGCGTTGCGGACCTGCACATTGATCCAAAGGTTGGTCACCTTGAGGGTGGCATCGGGGTTGACGTTGAGCGTGTAGGGGATTGCGTGGTCCATGGTCGAAAAATACCACTTGTCATCGCCCTTGGTCGGATCCAGAGTGTAGCGGTACCGGGCGCTGGGGCTTTTGGGGTCGGCGTAATAATAGGCCAGGGTGCGATGGTGTATGACAAAATAGGACTGGTCGGCGAAGGCCTGCCGAAACCCTGCGGCCTCGGCCAGAAATCGGGTCCGTGCCGGAGCTTCCTGCTCTTTCAAAAGCCAGTCCACCAGGGCGCTCAGACCTGCGAAGCGTTGGGCCATGGCCAGTTCCCGGCCTACCAGCGCCTGGATTTTTTCGCGGGTCAGCTCGGCTTCGGCCACAGCAAGCCTGAGGCTGAGGTCCGTGGTCAGGTCGCGCATGATCCGCTGGCCGATGGCTACGGAGAGCAGCAACACCGCAGTCGATATGACCAGGAGCAGAAGGCCGACCTTGCGGCGCAGGCCGGTGGCCCGTTGCCGGGAGGTCTGTGGATCAGGGAGAAGGTGGGGGAGATCGGTCATGATATGCGCTGCGTGCTCCTTCGCGTCGATTAGAATACATTATGCCAAATTTTCAGTAGATTGCAATGCTCACAGTGTGCTGTCAATCCGTCTTCGTGAGGTTGATTCACGGTTGCGTCATGCGCGGGGTATTGTGTTATCAAGTGTTCGTGCAGTATCCGCTGTATGACAACGCACTGACGTTCTGCCCGTCAGTTGCCGAAGCCTCTTTTTCACCGTGGTTTTGGGAAAAGAGAGGGAAATGGCGATGAACACAAGGAGTTGCCTGATGTTTGAAAAATTTTCCACATGCTCCCTGTGGCGCGGTCCCGGCCTTCGTCCGGTTTTTGCCATAGGCATGCTGGTGTTTTTCCTGTGCCTGGCTGCCATTGGCCTGGCTCAGGGCCCCGAACCAATCAGGATTGGGAGCGTGTTTGCCAATACCGGGGCGGGGGCCGAGGAAAATTCACCCAACTATCGGATGGTCATTCTCGCGGCTAAAAACATCAACGCCCAAGGAGGGCTTCTGGGACGGCCCGTTGAGGTGGTCGAGTTCGACACCAAAAGTTCGCCCCTCGGTGCGCGTCAGGCGGCCCTGGACGCCGTGGCGGCGAAGGTCGTGGCCGTCATCGGTCCGTCCCTGCCGAGGACCGGGTCAGAATCGAGATCGAAGACAACGGCCCGGGCATGGAGCCGGAGGTCTGTCGCCGCATCTTCGAGCCTTTCTTCACCACCAAACCGCCCGGCCAGGGCACGGGACTGGGGCTTTCGGTGTCCTATTTCATAGTCACCAAGGGGCACGACGGCAGTATGGAAAATCCACGCCGGGAGTGGGCACGCGTTTTATCGTCGAACTTCCGTTCGGAAAATCGAAGCAGGAGTGAGGATGTTTATTTGGAGGATGCGTTTTGATCGCCAGGGGCAGGCACATGACGCTTGCTGATAAGATCGCCCTGGCCAGGACGCGGATGACCGAGGTGCTGGAGCGTTTCGGCCCCGGTGCGGCCGTGGGCTGGACCGGTGGTAAGGATTCCACGGTGGTTCTGGTCCTGTGGAGGGATGTACTGCGCAAGGGCGTGCCGGATGCGACGCTGATGGCCCTGAACCTGGACACCGGCTGCAAGTTCCCGGAAGTGCTCGCCTTTCGAGACAAGCTGGCGCGAGAGTGGGGCGTCGAACTGCATGTCGCGCGTCCCGAGGTCGATTTGGCACGTTATCCGTTGGCCGTGGACCCGGTGGCCTGCTGCGGTGATCTGAAAATCCGGCCCCTGAACGAGGCCGTCGCACGGTTAAAAATTCCGGCCCTGCTGACGGGCGTGCGCGCCGACGAGAACCCGGACCGCGCTGGCCGGCCTTGGCTGGAGGATCACGGCGACCACGTCCGGGCCCTGCCCATCCTGGAATGGACGGAGCTCGATATCTGGACTTTCATGGTGCGCGAGTCCATCCCGTGGTGCACCCTCTACGACCAGGGCTACCGCTCCCTGGGCTGCATGCCTTGCACCGTACGCTCGGCCCGGGGAGAGCGCTCGGGGCGGGATTCGGCCAAGGAGGAGAGGATGGGACAGCTCAGGAGCCTGGGGTATTTTTAGAGAGTCAGCGCTTCTTCGAGCCGCCGTGTGCCCGGTTCGGGCAAGGCGGGAATCCGTTTTGCAACGAAAGATTGTCGACGGCAGAGTGCCCGCATTCCGGTCCGTCCCTGGCAACGCTCCTCCCAAGACACCACGGTGTCATTCCCGCGCAGGCGGGAATCCATCGCCAATGGCCGCAGCTCAAGATTTTGGGATGGTGTCATTCCCGCGCAGGCGGGAATCCATGGTTTTCCATGAAAAGTGTTGCGGTAACGCGGCCGCGTTTCGGTCCGCCCCGGGCGAGAACCGTCGAAACTCCTTCGCGGGCCTCGTAAGGCTCAAGCGTTGCGTGGCGGTGCGGGAGGCCGAGACAGCGCGTCAGGCAACGCGTGAGCCAACGAGTCCTGGCTCAGTCAAACAGTCGACGGCCCTCGCCCGGGGCGGACCGGAACGCTCGGGCCTGTGCGGTGGGCGATTGCACAGCAAGTAACATGCGCAGTTCAGTTTTCCTGCGCCGCGCAATTCTCCAGTGCCGCGATGTCGGGGATGCAGATGACGCCGCGGCCTTTGAGCTGGATGACGCCGTCCTTGGCCAGGGCGTTGAGCAGGGATGAGACTGTCTGGCGGGAGGAGCCGATGATCGTCGCCATTTGCTCCGTGTTCAGGCCCAGGGAGACCATGCCGCCGTCTTCGCACTGGCCGCAGTGGCGGCATTCCCGGCAGCGGGGCAGACGCCTCGCCTCGTAGACCAGAAATTCGATGAGCCGGTTGCGCACGTCCTTGAAGGCCAGGGTGTCGATGACCGAGATGGCGTGAGACAGAAGGTCGCCCAGCACGTGGATCATGGCGGAGTTGAAGCTCGGCATGGTGCCAAGGTAGCGGCGGACTTCGGAAACGCTGGCGATGAGGATTTCAAGGTCGTCCAGGGCCTGTACAAAGGCTCTGGTGTGGGTGGCGTAAACATCCCCGGCGTCGAGCATGGCCATGGTGAATTCCTTGTCGCGGTAGGCAAGGTACACGCGGGCCCGTCCGGAGGTCACGATGAAGATCTGGTCACTGGCCTTGGGCTGAAAGACAAGCGTCCCTTTTGCAAACTTCCGGGGCAGGAAGAGCTGTCGAAGGGGAGCCATCTCCGGTAGATCAAGATCCTGCAGCAGCGTGGTTTCAGTCAGGCGCATGGGCGGCTCCGGCTTGCAATCCTGGAAAATGGAGCTGCGTCAAAGAGTTCGGCGCAACCACTCCGCGATTTTATGGAATCATGCGTGCTTCAGGGCTTTGTGTCCAGGGCTTCAGGCGCGGCGTTTTCTGAGCGCGTTGGCTATGTTCACGCCATGGCCGCGAGCAGACGGGCGCAGACGGCATCGACCACAGGGCCGTCGGTCAGATTCAGGACGCTGGCCTGCGCCAGTTGGCGCTCCACCAGGCTCGGCAGGATCGGCAGGTAGACCACGTTTTTGGGCAGACCTGTCATGTTTGGCAATGCGGGTTCACCAACTCCGCGATTGACCGCCAGCACCTGCCGCGAAAGTCCCAGTTCTCCGGCCAGCGCGCCCACCCTGGCCGCCGTTTCAAGGGACCGGCGGCTTGGTTCGCTGACCACCACCAGGGCGTCGACCCCGGCCACGGTGCCCCGCCCCAGATGCTCCACCCCTGCCTCCAGATCCACCAGTACGTAGCTTTCCTCTTGCAGCACCAGATGGGCCAGCACAGATTTGAGCAGGGCGTTGGCCGCGCAGGCGCAGCCGTCTCCGGCACCGGTGATGGAACCCATGGTCAGCAGTCGCTTGCGGCCCGGACGCGGTCCGCCGTTGTTCTGCACCGGCAGATCGACGCTGAGTTCCTCGGGCAGGTCGGACACGTCTGGATTGAGGCTCAGGTAGCCGCTGCCGATGCGCTCGCGGACCAGATCCTCGCGAGCGTAAAGGGGCACGGGCAGCTCTTCGGGTTGAAGTCCACAGGCCTGACCCAGGCTGAGCGCCGTGTCCGCGTCCACCAGCAGCACGTCGTGTCCCTGCCGTGCCAGATAGTCTCCGAGCCAGGCGCATAGAGTGGTCTTGCCAACCCCTCCCTTGCCCGCGAATGCGATCTTCATGCGATGCTCCTTAAAAAAGGGGAGTTCAGGCTCTGTGCGCCGGAACTCCCCACTTTCATGCGACCTGGCTAGGCGGACCAGCCAAGGGCGAGGCGCTTGGCCTTGATGCGTTCGTCAATCATATCCGCAGCCTTGAAGGGATCTGATTCGACGCTGAAACATGCGCCGAAGACATCATCGAGTCCTTTCAGGGCCAGGTCCGTGATCATGGCGCTGCCCAGGATGTGCGGCGGCAGGCCCAGATGGGTGTAGACACCGCTGGCCACGGCGTAGAGGCCGATGGCCGCTGCCTTCTCGGAGTACCATTCGGGCGCGCTGGCCGCCACGGGCAGGTCGCTGATATCCAGGCCCGCATAGTTGGCCAGCACGGCGCAGATGTGCAGGATGCGCGAGTTGTCCACGCAACTGCCTACATGCAGCACCGGCGGGATGCCCAGGGCCTGACAGATTTCCGCCAGTCCGGCCCCGGCCCGCGAGGCCGCTTCCGGCTCCAGAAGCCCGGCCTTGCCCATGGCCACCGTGGCGCAGCCCGTGGCCAGCACCAGAATGTCGCGTTTGATGAGTTCCTGGGCCAGGTTCACGTGCACATGGTCGTGCTTGAGCTTGGGGTTGTTGCAGCCCACGATGCCGACCACGCCGCGCACCTTTCCAGCTTGCAGGGCCTGGATCAGCGGTTCGGGCGTGCCGCCGAGGGCCCCGAGGATGGCCTCGTTGGAGAAGCCGGAGGTAATGGACATGGGCTTGGACGGAATCTCGACCTTGGCGGGATCGCGGTGGGAGTAGGCGTCGATGGCCATGAGTACGGCTTCACGGGCCTTTTCGCGGGCGTTTTTATAGCTGAATTCCATATGGATGCCGCCGGGGAACTTGGCCTTGTTCGAGGTGGAGACGAACTTGGTGTGGTAGCATCCGGCCACGTTTACGAGGCTCGGCATGATGCACTGGTAATCCACGATGACCATCTCCACCGCGCCGGTGACGATGGCCAACTCGGTCATGAGGTGGTTGCCAGCCATGGGCACGCCCTGGCGCATGAGCAGCTCGTTGCCAGTACAGCACAGGCCCGCGATGTTGATGCCGGTCGCGCCTGCCTCCTTGGCCTTGGCCAGGATCTGGGGCTCGCGCGCCGCGGCCAGGATCATCTCCGAGACGATGGGGCTGTGGCCGTGGACCAGGATGTTGACCTGATCCTCCTTCAGGACGCCCAGGTTGACCAGGGATTTGACGGGCTTTGGCGTGCCAAAGATGATGTCCGAGAGCTCGGTGGCAATCATGGATCCGCCCCAGCCGTCACCCAAAGCCACGCGGCTGGCGTGCAGGCAGATGGAGACCGGGTCGCAGTCCACGCCCATGTGCGTGCGGTGGAGCATCTCCACACAGTCGCGGTCAATGCCACGTGGGGTGCAACCGAAACGTTCCCAGATGTCTTTGCGTTTCTGGGGTGCGCGGCTGCTGAAGGCCACGTTGTGGGAGCGGCAGCCGTAATCCTCGAAGAAGAGGTCGGCCAGAGCCTTGGCCTGTTCCCGCACCGACAGCCCCTGAGTCTCAATGCCCAGTTCCGTGCAGATGCGTTCAAGCTTGGCCTCGTCGCGGATGCCGTAGTCTGTGGTCTTGCCGTCGCCGATGGCGGCCAGGGTTTCCAGCAGATCGCGGCCATGGTCCGAATGCGAGGCCGCCCCGGCGGCCACGAAACGGCCGAAGTTGCGGGCCACGGTCAGGTCGCCATCGGCGCCGCACACGCCGAGCATTTTCTTCGGCCCCTTGGGGTTGATGCGACAGGGGCCCATGACGCATTTGCTGCAGGTCAGGCCCTGGTCGCAGAAGGTGCAGTGCGGCGTCTGGTCCTTCAGGCGGTCCCAGATGAGGTTCACTCCCTCGCGTTCAGCCTTGGCGATCATTTTCTGGGCGTCTTCCCAGGGACTCAGATCCGAAATTTCTCTTTCTTTGGCCATGCGTGCCCTCCTTGTCGTTTTATGGCTTGCGCCGGGTCCTTTGGTGATGGAAGCATTGTTGCCGCCGTATGGCGGTCCGACAGGACTGTCGTAGCCCATAGCATGATTATTTGTCTGTCGCCTAGCTGACAGCGGGGGGTAATTTTCGGATTTCCCGTCCTTGGCTTTGAAGGGCAAATTCATTACGCTCCCCCGCCATGACGCAAAACGATCCATCCGTACTTTTTCCGCGCGCCAGGACCCGCTCCCTCTCTGTGGGCGGGGTGGGCATCGGCGGGGACAATCCCGTGCGCGTGCAGTCCATGACCAACACGGACACCCGCGACGTGGATGCGACCCTGGCCCAGATTGCGGCCCTGGCCGGGGCCGGCTGCGAGATCGTGCGGCTGGCCGTGCTGGACCTCGAAGCGGCCATGGCCCTGCGCCAAATCTGCCGTGCTACGTCCGTGCCGCTTATCGCGGACATTCATTTTGATTCCCGCCTGGCCGTGCAGGCCGTGGAGGCGGGCGTGAAGGGCCTGCGTATCAATCCCGGCAACATCGGCGGGCCGGACAAGGTTGACCGCGTGGTGCACGCGGCCCGCGCGGCCGGAGTGCCCATCCGCATCGGCGTGAACAGCGGCTCCGTGGACAAAGATCTGCTGAAGAAGCACGGCGGTCCGACCCCTGCGGCCATGGTCGAGAGCGCGCTTGAGCATGTGCGCCTGCTTGAAGAGAGAGGATTCGACGCTATAAAGATTTCGCTCAAATCTTCAAGTGTGCTTGGCACGGTCGCCGCCTATCGTCTCATGGCAAAAACCGTGGACTATCCGCTGCACATCGGCGTGACCGAAGCCGGTACGGCCATGCGCGGGGCGGTCAAGTCGTCTGTCGGCCTTGGCATCCTGCTGGCCGAGGGCATCGGCGACACGCTCAGGGTTTCGCTGACCGCCGATCCCGTGGAGGAAATGCTCGTGGCCTGGGAGATTCTGCGCGCCCTGGGACTGCGTTCAAGAGGCCCGGAGATCGTATCCTGCCCGACCTGCGGCCGCACCGAGATCGGGCTCATCGAGCTGGCAAATGCCGTGGAAGACAGGCTGCGCGGGGTGGAAGAGGTTTTTACCGTCGCGGTCATGGGCTGCGTGGTCAACGGCCCCGGCGAGGCTCGCGAGGCCGACATTGGCGTGGCCGGTGGCCGGGACTCAGGCCTCATCTTCCGCAAGGGCGAGGTCGTGCGCAAGGTGAAGGGCCGCTCGGAGTTGCTGCCTGCCTTCATGGAAGAGCTGGAGAAATTTCTGCAAGAGCGGGAAGTTGCGCAAGGTTCCCCAGGCTGGTTGGTTTCAGAATCGCGTGAGGTCGGAGCATGAGCTCCGAATTGCTCCGTTACGGATCGCTGTTGGGTGAAATCAAGGCCCGTATCCGCAAGGCGCAGGGGACTGCGGCGTTATCGGTCAATGCGGAGATGATTGCGATGTATTGGGACGTCGGGCGGATGATTCTCAGGCGTCAGAGCGAAGAAGGCTGGGGGAAGGGTGTCATCCCTCGCCTGGCTGCAGACCTCAGAAATGAGCTGCCCGACGTGAAGGGATTTTCGGAGCGCAATATAGGGTACATGATTCGTTTTGCCAGGGAATACGAGGAACTTTCAATTTTGCAACCGCTAGTTGCAAAATTGGGAGGCACCGAGGTCGCACCTGAAGAATCAGACCATAACCTCTCTCAACTAGCGGATGCGAGTGCGCTATTATTTTTGCAACGGACTGTTGCCAAAATACCTTGGAGTCACAACATCCTGCTTATCGAGAAGGTCAAGAAACCTTGGGTCCGTCTTTGGTATGTGCGGCAGACCATCGAACAGGGGTGGAGCCGAGATCTACTGGCG
>Ga0180017_100484_pt1 | contig 13144 bp, 13 predicted proteins | sample KR46_S_MetaG_FD_129674 | JGI IMG/M metagenome (GOLD analysis project Ga0180017, IMG submission 129674) | Groundwater microbial communities from the Olkiluoto Island deep subsurface site, Finland - KR46_S_MetaG | ecosystem: Environmental > Aquatic > Deep subsurface > Groundwater | place: Finland...
ATACGAATCGTTGCACTGCCCGGCATCGAGCACGCGCGGGATGCCGCCGATGTCGCCCAGGTTCAGCTTGTTGTAGCGGAACTTGGCGCACCCGGCCGTGAGAATGATCGTGTCCTTGGGCAGGTTCTCGGCCACCTCGGTAAAGTAGGAGCGGGTCTTCTGCCGCCCGTCGCAACCGGCCATGACCACGAAGCGTTTGACCGCCCCGGACTTGACCGCTTCCACCACCTTGTCGGCCAGTGCCATGACCTGATGGTGCGCAAAGCCCCCGACTATGGAGCCTGTCTCCAGTTCCGTCGGCGGCGGACATTTTTTGGCCTGGGCGACCAAGGCCGAGAAATCCTTGGCCCCACCCACCGGACGCTCGGGAATGTGTTTGGCGCCTTCGTAACCGACCACGCCCGTGGTATATAGTCTATCCAGATAGGTGTTGTCTTTCTTGAGCGGAACCAGGCAGTTGGTGGTCAGCAGGATGGGGCCGTTAAAGGCTTCGAATTCGGGGTTCTGCTCCCACCAGGAACCGCCGTAGTTGCCGACGAAGTGCTTGTACTTCTTGAAAGCCGGATAGTAGTTGGCAGGCAGCATCTCGCCGTGGGTATAGACATCCACGCCCGTGCCCTCGGTCTGCTTCAGAAGCTCTTCCATGTCCTTAAGATCATGGCCGCTGATGAGGATACCGGGATTCGTGCCCACGCCGATGTTGACCGTGGTGATTTCGGGGTTGCCGTAGGTGGTGGTGTTGGCCTCGTCCAAAAGGGCCATGGTAGTCACGGCCATATTCCCGGCCTTCATGACCAGGGCGACCATCACGTCCACGGACAGGTCCTTGGTGGTGGAGGCCAGGGCTTCGAGCATGAAGTCATCGATCTCGGGCTTGCGAAAACCCAGCACCGCCGCGTGCTCCGCATAGGCGGCCACGCCCTTGAGGCCGATGATCAGAAGTTCGCGCAGGGAGCGCACGTCTTCGTTGGCGGTGGACAGGATGCCTACGCTCCTGGCCTTTTCGGCAAAGGCGGACGAGTCTGCGCTCCAGGTCGCGGCATCGGGCAGCGGATCGGCGAAGTCCTTGCCATGCGTGGCCTTGTACGCGTCCAGTAATGCGACTTTGAGACGATCCCGGCGCACCAGCGCGTCCTGGATCAGGGCCATGAAGCGGGAGTCGTCCCAGTTGGCGTTGGTGATGGTGGCGAAAAGCGCCTGCAGCACGAAATCGTCATTGGAGCGGTCCGGTTGCCCGAGTTCCTTCAGTCTCTCGCCATACACGGCGATACCCCGCAGCACGAAAATGAGCAGATCCTGCAGATTGGCGGTCTCTTCCGGTTTGCCGCACATGCCTTTGACCGTGCAGCCCGTATTCTTCGCCGTTTCCTGACACTGAAAGCAAAACATAGTGACCTCCTTTGAATCATTGTTGTTGGTCGCGTGACAACGCACGCATCTCAAGCCAATCAATAAAAAAATTAATCCTGAAAGCCGCTCTCCTGGTGCTTGGCGGCAATGGCGTCAGCCAGGCGATCCAAAGCGCCGTACGTGTCGTCCGTGGGCAAACCCTTGCACAGCACAGGATCCAGCACCTCGACCTTCAGATTGGGAATCATGCCGGCCAGAGTTTCTACCGTCTTGCCACCCCACCCGTATGAGCCGACAATGGACAGGTATTTGGCCTTGGGCCGCAAGGCGTTGGCCAGAAATGCCGCATAAGCAGCCATAGGGTGCGGACCGGCAAGAACCGTGGGAGTGCCGAGCACGATAGTGCCCGCATCCACCAGGGACATGGCCAGCTTGCCGATGTCGGTCACGGTGAGGTTGAAGAGCTCCACCCGCACCTCGCGCTCGGACAGGGCCGCCGCCAGGTGATCGACCATGAGCCGGGTGCTGCCGTGCATGGAGACAAAGGGAAAGGCCACCAGATTGTGCGCCGTGCCCGAAACCCAGTCCTTGTAGGCATCCACGATCCAGCCGGGGCTGTCGTAGATCTGGCCATGGCTGGGGGCGATCATGCGGATGTCGTAGGGGCTGAGTTTTTCCAGGTTCCTCGCGATTATGGCCCGAAACGGCATCATGATCTCCCCGAAATAGCGTTTGGCGGCTTCATGCACCCGGCCCTGGTCGCGCACAAAAAGATCGCTCGTGGCGATGTGCGAGCCGAAAAAGTCGCAGCTGAACAGAATCTTGTCCTCGGCCAGATAGGTGGACATGGTCTCCGGCCAGTGCACCCAGGGCGTAAGAATGAATGTGAGCGTCTTGTCGCCAAGCGAGAGGGTCTCGCCATCCTCGACAACGATGAATTTGTCGTCGGGGATGAGCAAAAGGTCCATAAGCATGGATTTGGCCTTGGCGTTGGTAACGACCTTGGCCTCCGGGTACAGGTCCAGCACCAGGGCGATGGTCCCGGAATGATCCTGCTCGGCATGCTGGCAAATGACGTAGTCGAGCTTTTCCACGCCCTCCAGATGCCCGAGCAAGGTATCGACCATGTCCGGGTCCACGGCGTCGATGAGCGCAGTCTTCTCGCTGCCTTCCACGAGGTAGGCGTTATAAGTCGTCCCGTCGGGGAGCGGAATCAGGGAATCGAAAAGCCGCCGGTCCCAATCGACAGCGCCCATCCAGAAAACACCGTCAGTGATTTTTTTCGTATGCATCGCAAAGTCCTTGTCAGGTTTTTAGTTTTGCATGTGTTGGGGGCCTGGTCAGGTGCACGGCCACCGCGGCGGCCAACCAGGGAGTCGCGCCAAGGGTCTGCTGTGCGCTTACACCAATTAAAGCGGAAAGAACATGCCCCCCCAGCACATTTCTTGGTTGGGCCAAAGGACTGCGGATAGCCCCGTAAACCAGCACTGCCGTGGCGCCGAAAGAACCGATGAGCAAGGCCTATCCGGTCTGGTCAACCAGCTCGGTCAGGGAGATATATGCGCTGGCGTATGACCTGGCCTTGAAGCGGGTTAAATCCCTGGGCAAGGCCGATGGAACGCATGGCGTCGAGGACATCAATCCACGGACCGCCCTTCTCCGGTCTGTTCCTCGGTGCGCCCGTCCCGAATCAGGTACAGGCGCTTGAAGGTCGGAACGATTATTTCATCATGGGTCACGACGATGATCGCGGTTTCAAACTGGCTGGCCATCTGGTTCAGAATCCGAATCACGGCCATGGCCCTTTCGCTGTCCAACGGCGCGGTCGGCTCGTCGGCCAGAACGACAGGCGGCCGATTGACGAGGGCGCGGGCAATAGACACACGCTGCTGCTCCCCTCCCGAAAGCTGGGAAGGCATGGCCTTGGCCCGGTGCCCAACGTCCAGAGCTTTGAGAAATTCCTGGGCCTTTGTTCTGGCCTGGGCGTTGGGAACACCGGACAGCATCGGCATCAAGGCCACGTTGTCCGTTACGTCCAAAAAGGAATGAGATAGGGCGCCTGAAAGATAAATCCGATCTTGTCACGCCTGAGCGCCCGCAAGTCGGGAATCTTCCAGACCTGATCGAAAATGACCTCATCCCCCAGCGTCATCCTCCCGGCGCTCGGCTCGATGACCGCCCCCAGGCATTTGAGCAGCGTGCTTTTGCCTGAACCGGACGGGCCGATAAGGCCAACCACTTCTCCAGGTGCCACGACCATATTCACCCCTTTCAGGGCATCCACCGCTGTGTCGCCTTGCCCATAGCGTTTGCGCACGTCTTCGATGAGTATTCCAGGCATCATCACCCTCCAATGGCTTCGGCCGGATCGACCTTGAGAGCCGCCCTGATGGCCATGACGCTGGCCAGTGAACAAATGATCATGACGGCAATCAGCCCACGCACCGCATCTTCGGGCAGCAGCAGAACGTATTTCGGAAAAATGGGAGCCCACAGCGTGGCCGCGATCTTGCCGACCACGAAGCCGATCAGCCCAAGCCCCAGCGCCTGTTGCAGGATCATTGAGGCAATGGTCCTGTTCCGGGTGCCAATAAGTTTCAGGACCGCGATCTCCCGGATCTTGCCCATGGTCAGCGTATAAATGATAAAAGCGACGATGGCCGCACTGACCACGGACAGAATGACCAGAAACATGCCGATCTGACGGGCCGATGTAGCCACGAGCTTTTCGATCAGGATTTCCTCCATCTGCGCCCGCGTATAGACTTGGTACCTGCTCCAGCGCTGAATGGATTTTGCCACTTCGCCCGGCACATGGCCTGGAGCAAGGCTGACTAGCACGGCGTTGACGTTGGAATTGGTGGACTGGGACGCGATGACCGCATCAAGAAGACCCGGAATCGGCCGATTGAATGCCGGATTCTGCGCTGCCCGCTGGCGGGAACGGACGATGGCGTCGTTATCTTTTAAAAACTGCGCCTCCTGGGCGTCCTTGAGCGGAATGAAAATCATGGGGTCCCCGCCCGAAGAAACCGTCCGCCGGGTCAGCCCGACCACCGTGTAGACATTTCTGCGGATGACGATCTGTTGCCCCAGGCTGAAGCCGGTTTTGACATCAGCCACGGCCTCGTAATGGCTGCGGGTGATATGGCGCCCGGCCACCAGAAAAATGGGCTGTCCCGGCTCTCCGGGCCCACCCGGAACCACCCCGACAACCATCGCCCGCACGTCGCCGCCGTCGTGCCGGACCTGCATGGTCAGGTAGGTCACATTCGAAGCCCGCTCCACTCCCTCCATGCCGAGAATCGAGCGATAGACGTCATCGGGGATGGTCGAGGATTCCGCGTATGGCCCCAAGGTATCCTGCTGCACAACCCACAAGTCCGCCCCGCTGTTGTCCAGAAGAACCTTGGCGTCCTCGACCATGCCTCGATAGATGCCGGCCATGGAAAGCGTCACCCCGATGAGCAGGCCAAGCCCCACTCCGGTGAAGACGAACTTCCCCCAGGAATGCAGGATATCGCGCCCGGCCAGGCTGATCATTCGGGCACCCCCGGAAGGCTGTCCACAATCTTGATGCCGCTTCTGTCCGTCAGCGTGGACGCGCTGTGCGAGACGACGGTCTGTCCCGCACGCAGCCCCTTGCGGACCTGCACCATCCCCTCCAGGTCTGCCTGTCCGAGTTCAACGGGAACGAATTCGATGTTTCCGTCTTCAACCACCCAGACTCCAAGCGTATTTTTGTTTCGCAGCACGCTGCTGCCGGGAATGGCCGGAGCAGGTGGCAGAGCAGGTAGATCCACGGTCACCTCGGCCAGTTCGCCGATGGCAGGCAGAGGGTCGGGCAGGGATTCAAAAATCACTTTTGCCAGCAACTCTTCGGTCACGGCGTCCGCAACCGGCTCGACACGGTACACATGTGCCCGAAGCGTTTCCGACGAACGGGAACGCAAAACGACACGCGCCGGCAAACCGGCCGCAAGCCCGGAAGCCCGGAGCTGATCGAAGCGGGCATTGACCCAGATATGGTCCGGATCGATGATCTCCACCACGGTCTGCCCAGCCACAGCAGTCGTGCCGGGCTCGATCAGCCTCCTGGTGACCAGACCGGCAACAGGCGAAACCAGCCTGACGGTCTCCCTTTGGCGGGATATGCCAGCCCCTTCGGACTTGAGACGGTCGTATTCGTGTTTGGCCGAAGCCACGGTTGCCATGGCGGCCTTGAGCCCGCTCTGCGCGACCTGCAGTTCCTGCTGACGGGCCTCAAAGGCATCCCTGCTCACCGCTCCGCTCTGCACCAGGGTGTCATAACGGCGGGACTGGGACTCCGCGTAGGTTGTTTTCGCGCGCAGTTCCGAAACCTGAGCTTCGGCGGCCCGCACCGTCGCAGCTGCGCGCATCAGGGCGGCATCCTGGGCGCCCAGGCGCTCATCAAGGTCCACAGGGTCCATTTCGCCAATGACCTGCCCCGGCTCGACCCTGTCCCCGACATCCACTAAAATCTCGAGAACCCGGCCGGAAACTATCGGTCCGATGTTCTGTGTGTACCGAGCCGCCACCGTGCCGATGCCGAAAAGCGACGGCTCCACGGGCATTTCCTTGACCTCGAACACGACGACCGGAACGGAAGCCAGCGGGCCGGAACGCAACACCACATAAATGAAGGCCCCGGCCAAGAGGCCAAGAACCACCAGCAGCAGAAATTTATTGCGAGACATGAGACTCATCATATGGATTTCCTTATGGCGCGACAAAACAAGGCAAACGTTTCCGCAGCACCGTGTTTCATGCTTTCCATATCACCAAGCAAGAGCGCCTTGATGATCAATCCCTGCACAGCTCCGACAAAAAGGGAGGTCGCGACATCCGTGGGAATCGTGCTGTCCACCTCGCCACACGACTTCCCCTGCGCAAGCTTCTGAGCCAGGAGCTTTCCGTACTGCTCAAGCAGGGAAGCCACGGCAATTTTAGCCGGAGTGGATTCGGTTTTCTGAAGCTCTCCGAACAGCATACGCGGAATCCCTGGGTATTCAACAGCAAAAGCGATGTGGGCCATGAACATGGCCTCAAGGGAGGCAAGCGGGCTGGCAGCGGCCTCGGCCGCACGTGCAACGCGCGAATACAACTCCGTGGCAACCCACTCCATGACAGTGCGCCAGATCTCGTCTTTGCTGGAAAAATGCCGGAAGATGCCGCCCTGGGACAAGCCCATGCGCGCCGCAATGGCCGTGGTCGTTATGTCCCCCGGATTCTGGACGGCGGCCAATTCAAGCACCGCCTTGACGGCCATGCCCCGCCTTTCCTCTGCCGAAAGATATTTTGCTGCCTGATTCATGATGCCTCCAAAGAAAGCGATTGATAACTTTCTTTTGGTACCGTGGTCGTATTTGTCAAGGCCCCGCTTTTTCAGCTTGGCCTATTACGAAGCATAGTAACCACTGTTTTCCCATAACGACGAAGACATTTTCGCTGCCGGATCGACATGGAATCCGCCAGTCACCAAAGGAGCGGATATGCGCTTCAACCAGGGCCAAAGACAGTCGATCTTTGCCGCCATAAACGTTGCAAACGGGTAAATTGTTTTTTCTTCTGGATGGTTATACTCTAAATTCATATATGACGATTTTTTCGTCAATGCGGTCGCCTCGGAGAGCATTTCGGGGAAATCAGCAACAGGTCCGCAGCGGCCATTGCCGACATAGCATCATCGACCACGTGGGCGAGTTTCGCTTCAGGTCCGGACAAAGAACACGAGTTTCCCGCCCGGACAAGCCGCCCCTGTCACATCGGACGCGGAAGCGAGCGACTGACGGAGAATAGCCATGCCAGAGATCAGCATCTACCGGACCGAAAGCGGCGTCATCGAAGTCCATCTTGGACAGGACACGGTGTGGCTGAATCAGGCGCAAATGGTCGCTTTGTTCGGTCGCGACCAGTCAGTCATTTCACGGCACGTTGGCAACATCTTCAAAGAGGATGAATTGATGAGGAAAGGCAATATGCAAAAAATGCATATTGCAAATTCAGACAAGCCTTTAGAATTCTTCAACCTCGACGTCATTATCTCGGTCGGATACCGCGTCAAATCCGTGCAGGGCACCCGCTTTCGCCAATGGGCCACCCGCACCCTGCGCGAGCACCTGACCCAAGGGTACACCCTGAACCGGCAGCGCCTCGAAGCCAACGCCCGCGGGGCTGTGGGCAGAAACACTGGATTTAGACTGACCGCGCTTGCGCAAACAGCATCATGACCGAGCGGGGCCGCATTGCGCCCATTTTTTTTTGCTCGGAACAACTGGAAATGCCTGGACGTATGAGACATCAATCGAGCGATTCGATCGCAATGCGCGGAATGCATAGATTTTTTCATTTTGACAGGCGGATTTGCTTACGGTCACAGTGCGCACATGGGCATGAAAGTAGAGCAGATTCTTGAACAGGGTTCCGGGGCCCAGAATGAAGACTATCTGATCTCGGATAACTATGTCTTCGGCGTGTTTGACGGCGCGACGAGTCTGGACGGAGCCTTTTTTGACGGCGGCAGGAGTGGCGGAACGCTGGCGTCATCCATTGCGGGGCAGACGTTTCTGGACTGCCGCCAGTCTCTGGCTGGACTCGGGGCCCAGGCCAACGACTCGATCAGGACGCAGATGGAGCTTTGCGGGGTGGATTTTTCAAGGCGCTGCGGCCTGTGGAGCACCAGCGCCGCCGTTGTGCGGCTCAGGGACGGGGCTCTCGAATGGTTTCAGACAGGGGACTCGCAGGTCGTCTTCATCGGCCGGGACGGCGGCTACAGGGTCGCGGCCAAACGCGAGGATCACGACTTTCAAACCTTGAGCCTGATCAGGGAGAAGGGTCGCCATCACCCCGCGGTGCGAAAGCTTGTGGAGGTAGTTCGGCAGGACATGAACCGCAGCTACGGAGTGCTCAACGGGGAACGGGAGGCGGAAGGTTTCTTTCGCGCGGGAGTGGAAGAGGTCTGCAACATAAAGACCGTGCTGCTCTTCACCGACGGACTCGATGTACCCTGCCCGGTCCCGCAAAAATACAAGGACTTTTCATGCCTTATTCGGATGAGCCGGGAGCTTGGCTTGGAGGGTCTGCGCGACCTCGTGCGCGGCCACGAAGCATCCGACCCGGACATGAAGGCGTTCCCGCGCTTCAAGAAACACGACGACATTGCAGCCATCGCCATACATTTCTGATCCTCTACCGCGCCAGGGCAGCCCTATTGTAGGCGCCCTCGATTCTCAGAAAAATTTTCTCCCAGGTGAACGGGTCCGTAATCTTTCGGATGTATTCCTCGTCGGGCTGCACCCCGTTCATCACATCCGCGATGCTCTCCTCCAGCGCCACGGTCAGCCGCGTCTCCAGCAGCGGCTCATCGGCCTTGTGCGGCCTGTCCACGGTTTCAAGCCCGGGCAGTTCCACCATGCGCACCATGTGCGAGTGCGGCGTGGCGAAAAGCTCCCTGGCCCCGGGCAGGTCCGTGGTGACGATGAAACAGCCGCAGGCCATGGCCTCCAGCAGGACCAGAGGAAGACCCTCGAAAAAGGAGGGCAGCACGAAGATATCGCAGCGCCGCATCAGGTCGCCCAGCTTCTCGTGGGAGAGAACGCCATGGACCGTGACCCGGTCACCAAGGCCTGCGGCCAGCTCCAGGCACAGATCCCGTTCCGGACCGCTGCCCGCCCCCACCAGATGCAGACGCCAGGGTTTGCGGATCCTTTTCAGGCTTCTCAGCAGCCAGGGTACCCCCTTCGAGGAGTCGAGCTTGCCCGCGTACAGAAGCTGCACGGTCCCGGCATCATCCTCCGCTTCCCCGGAATGAAAGCACAACTCGTTAAATCCGCCGCTGATGACGTCCACCTGGCCGGGATCGATGCCCAGCAATTCGACGATATCCGCCTTCTGCTGCCCGAAGAGGGCGATGACCCGGTCGATGCCACGCAAAGACTTTTTGAGCGAATCGCCCAGTTCCGGACACAGGCGGTGCTGACGCAGGCACGAGCCGTGACAGGTGGTCACCAGGGGCAGATGGGGGGCGACCTCGCGGGCCACCGCCGTGACCATCCACAGGTGGTTGGAATGGATGAGATCGGGCGCGAAATCGGCAATAGCTGCGGCGATGACCCTGGCGAAGGCCGTCTTGTACTCGATGATCTGCAGTCTGGTCAGGGAGGAACAGACCGTACTTTCATAGGGCATGACATCGCTCATGCCCATGACGGGAAACCCGAGGTCATGACCATCGAAGCGGATGACCCGGAACCTGCCCGGCTGCATCAGCTCTTCCGGCACGGCGAAGTCAGCGCACACGCCCGCAATGAGAAACGGCTCATGGCCCCTGCTTCGACCCTGACGGATCATTTCCTGGACGTATTTCCCGCTGCCGGTGAAGTCGGGTTTCTGACTGATGAGGTGAAGGATTCGCATGCCGGTCGGCTAGCATTTTCCGTCATGGATATCCATGAGTTCGGACGAGGCGGGCCGGGCCCCTGTCACACGAAAGCAAGGGCTGCATCCGGCGCACCCGCATGAGAAATCAATCCAGCACCAATGCCGCTTGCTCCACAAATCCAAAAATTCTTTGACCGCGGTGACAAGGAATCCGGAGACATACAAAGGCGGCCAGAACTTGCCCGATGACACCGGTCACGGCCAGGGCCACGGCGAAACGCTTGAACCAGTTTCGCGGCCAGGGAGTCTTGGGGTTCATCCGAATGCGCTGACCGTTTCGTCAATGGCTCATTTTAATGTCTCCAGGTACAAGTTGAAGAAACGGGCTGTTTTCAGGAATCGCGCATGCGGCGCTCCCAGTCGAAATCCCGACTGGTGACCACTGCTTCCATCCGGCGGAGACGTCGGTCCAGGTTGTCGAAGGAGCGTTTCATGCGTTGCAGTACTCCGGTCCGGGAGTTCGCATAGGCATCGTAAAACGTCCGTTCATCCTCGTTGGCAAATGGCACGGCCGGTTCCACGCGCATGATCATGGCCGCGATAAGATAGAGCAGGCCCACGGGCCATACTCCGGTGACAAAGAACAGAATCAAAACCACGGCGCGCAGCATGTTGACCGGAACGTCGAAATGCCGGGCCACACCCTTGCACACGCCGAGAAAAACACCGTCCCGGGCGCGATAAAGAGCTTCCCGCGTGGGTCTGTTCCATCGTGAATGAAAAGCTCGTTCCCTGCCGCGTCCTTTGCTGCCGTATCTCATGAGCGTCTCTCCTTGCTGTCCTTTTCCAGAAGAATGGTTTCCAGCGCCTCAATACGCTCTTCCATGCGCACCAGACCCTGGTACATTTCCTGAATCATTCGGGCTTCGTCCTCTGTGCCCTGACTGCTTGGACGCGAAAACAATTTGAATACTGCGAAGATGACTCCTCCGACCAGCAGCAAGCCCGCAGTCATGAGGACAAAGACAAATGTAATCATGTGCTCCATGTTCCTTGCTCCCTGAATGTTCCAACCATGCCTGAACCAAGCCGGTTCATGGCCACCGTCCACGCAAGCTACTTCTGCCGCGCGGCGCGCATGGAGGCAAGCTGCGCCTCGACTTCGTCACCGCCCTCAAGCAGGGCGAATTCCTGATTCAAATCGCGACCTCGGCGAGGGGCGGCCAATTCGGCTTCGACCTCCATGCGCTCGATGCGATGCTCAAACTGGTCAAAACGCTTCAGGACATCCGCAGACTGGGCTCTGGTGACGTTGACGCGCGCCTGCATCCTCTGGCCTGCCCGGACCTGGCGTTTGACCAGACTGCGCTGACGCTCCTTGGCTGATTCCAGCTTGCCTTCCAGCAGCTCTATATCCTCGCGGGCCTGTTCGATGAGCACGCTAAAACGGTCCACTTCCCGCTCCAATCCGTCGGCCAGCCGCTGCGCCTCGATCTTTTCAAGCAGAGCCTCCCGGGCCAGATCCTCGCGTCCTCTATCCATGGCAAGAGCGGCTCGCCCCTCCCAGTGTTCCATGCGCGCACGATTCTGATCCAGTTCCCGAACGATACGCTTCTGATCAGCCATCAGGCCGGCGCACGAGGCCTTGATCTCGACCAGAGTCTCCTCCATCTCCTGGATCACGAGCCGGATCATTTTCTCCGGTTCCTCAGCCCGATCAAGCATGGAGTTGATATTAGCACTGACGATGTCTTTAAATCGAGTAAATACGCCCATGATGTCCTCCTGAAAAATTTAAAGGCTGGACTTGTTAAAATGCAGCCTCCATGCCACCCTCAATTAAAAACATAACTATCTGAGAATATGAACTTTCCATTTTGCACGAGATCAGCTTACTCTGGTTATTATTTACAATATTTGGTTAATCAGGCTATAATATGGCTATGAGCACCACTCCCATCCCTGCGCTGCAGGACGTCATCGGGCAATCGGACGCCTTTCTGAATTTCCAGGAACGCCTGTCCCGGGCGGCTGGCATAGACCGCCCCGTACTGATCATCGGCGAACGCGGCACCGGCAAGGAGCTGGCTGCAGCCCGCCTGCATTTCCTCTCCCCGCGCTGGCAGGGACCGTACGTCCCCCTCAACTGTGCGGCCATGCCCGGCTCACTGCTGGATTCAGAACTCTTCGGACATGAGGCCGGAGCCTTCACGGGCGCCATCTCGCGACGCAAGGGGTACTTTGAACGTGCCGACAACGGTACGCTGTTCCTGGACGAGATTGCCAACCTTGACCAGCAAGCCCAGTCAAAACTGCTGCGCGTGGCGGAATACGGAACCTTTGACCGTGTGGGCGGTTCCTCGCCGGTGGAAGTCAACGTGCGACTCATCGGGGCGACCAATGCAAACTTGCCGCAGCTGGCTCGTGAAGGAAGTTTCAAGAAAGATCTGCTCGACCGCCTCAGCTTCGAAGTGCTGGCGATCCCGCCGCTACGCCAGCGCGAAGGAGACGTGGACCTGCTTGTCAATCATTTCACCACGCGCATGGCCGTGGGCATGGGACTTGACGTTCGCCCAGAATTCTCGGCCCAGGCCATGTCGGCTCTGCGTTCATATCAATGGCCCGGCAATGTCCGCGAACTTCGCAACGTTGTGGAACGCGCCGTTTACCGGGCGAGCGGCAACACCGTGACCTGTATCGATTTCGATCCATTCGGCTCCGACCTTGAAACCCTTCATGCAGGCACTCCGGAAGTCACGGCAACGCCAGCCTACCCCACCTGCCCGGTTGACCTGAGCATCCCTCTTCCCGAGGCCGTGCGAAATATTGAAGACGCATACCTGAAAATCGCCTTGGAACGAAGCCGGTACAACCAGAAGAAGGCAGCCGGACTGATGGGCCTCACCTATCACCAGTTCCGCAGCCTGTACCGCAGACTGAGGCGGGAGAAATAGGCCTCCAAGGTTGGAGATGCGCGACAAGAGAGCTATTCCCATGCGCATCGACCACGGCCAAAGGCAGCGTTCATTGACGCCCAGAGCGTTGCGAGCGGCAAGTTGTCTTCTGGGTGGTTATACTCAAAATTGATACATTCCGGTTTTTTTCACCAATGCGGACGGTCGGGGACCTTTTCAATAATATTTTCATCAGTGGTGAACTGGAACGGACGGCAACTGTTCCCAAAATGGAAACTGTTCAGCGGGAGGGAGGGCGGTCCGCGAACCGTCGGATTGAATACTTCAATCTTGATGCTGTGATTTCAGTTGGATATCGCGTCAAAACCGTGCGAGCCACCCGTTTCCGCCAATGGGCCACCCGCCCCTGCGCGAGCACTGACCCAGGGTTACACCCTGAACCGGTAGCGCCTCGAGGTCGAATGCGCTCATGATTTTAG
>Ga0180017_100485_pt1 | contig 13137 bp, 10 predicted proteins | sample KR46_S_MetaG_FD_129674 | JGI IMG/M metagenome (GOLD analysis project Ga0180017, IMG submission 129674) | Groundwater microbial communities from the Olkiluoto Island deep subsurface site, Finland - KR46_S_MetaG | ecosystem: Environmental > Aquatic > Deep subsurface > Groundwater | place: Finland...
AAGCCGCCGCGCCCGACTACTGCAGCAAGCTGATGGCAATCAAACTGCTGGGCTTTTAATATTTCCAGCACCGTTTTTTCTCTAAATTCAAACTGTGCATTAACCGTTGGAAAGGCCTCAAGAACAGCACTATCGTGTTCAACTGTCTGAGTAAACAGGGCTCTTTCATTCTTATATACAGCAACTTTTGTCGAGGTTGAACCGGGATTGATCGTTAGTATAAAATACGTCTGCATCGACAAGCCTCCTCTTTTTTTACCTGGATTTTCATTGCCTACTACCATGTTGTTTACCCCATTGTAAACCCAATGCTCACCTTATGCAAATTTTATCAGCAACTTTCCGGCTTCATATTTGGCGCTTTGTACCGTTTTATTACGGAGTATATCCGGTAATGTAAAACACCGTTTTTCATTCTTGATTTGAATCATCAATTCACTGCCCTTTTGTCCCATATCGAGATCCGTCTTTTCGGCAAAAGGAATGTTTAATATGAAGGCATAGCCATCGTCTTCCTTCCGTACTTCAAAGATTGTATCCTTAAATAAAACTGCCGCAGGATCAGTTTCTCCGAAAATCTGCTCGGCTGCTTCTAGCAGAATCGCTTCGGTAGCCAACTCCTTATCGAGCAGCATCAGGGTAAAAACTGGCACCTCGGAAAAGCTTTCGCGAATCTCCTTCAGCCCTTCCTCCTGCAGATTGATCCATTTGCTGAAATATCCGTCTAATGCTTTTGGCGGATAGACCTTGTTGACGATCACGGCATCGATGTTGTAGTTGTATAAGTGAAGATAGGTGAAATTCCGTTTAGCCTCTTTAATGACAATCCGTTCGGGGGTCGTGACGATCCGGATGGTCAGGATTTCCTTATTGGTCATCAGCTCTTGTAACTGATAGAGCTTTTCGTATAATTGTTCGACATCATCAAAGACATTGTCTTCGGGCATCGGAATTTTCATCACTTTTTCGATCATTGGTCCGGCTACCTTGACGGCCTTTTTCTCCATTGGTAACACCGTTTTGATCATATTGCCAAACATTTCGGGAAATTTTAAGAGTGACAGGGTTTCGCCAGTCGGTGCACAGTCGACAATCAAGACATCATACTGGTTTTCTTCATAGATATCAGTGATTTTAAATAATGAAAATAGTTCTTCCAGCCCCGGAAAAACCAGCAGCTCCTCAGCTTCAATTCCTCCTTCGGCTTTAACTGTCAGTAACTCCTTTATATAGTTTTTCATGTTTCCCCAGGCGCGTTCGCCTTCCAGGATGGCATCAATTTCCAGTCCCCAGAGGCGATCACTGATCTTTACCGGAGTATTCTTAAGCTTTACGCCAAATGAATCCGATAAACTATGCGCCTGGTCGGTGCTCATAATTAAAACTTTTTTGCCGTCTTTAGCCAACTTTACTGCCGTTGCGGCAGCCACACTGGTTTTACCGACACCGCCTTTACCGGTATATAAAATGATTCGCATGGTCTTCTCCCTTTTGTTAAACTACTTATTTAGTCTATGTATCTAGTCTATGTATCTAGTCTATGTATCTAGTCTATGTATCTAGTCTATGTATCTAGTCTATCGAAACTTTTTTAACTTTTATTTCGCTGTCCGCTCCTGCTGTCTTTTCTTTTTCGGCCGCGTTTACCGCACCGCTGACATCAACAACCCATTCCTTGGCGACTTCAAAGATCATTTCTTTGACTTCTTTTTCAATCACCTGAACATGTTTGGCGATGGTCGGTGACAACAGCGACAAGAAGGCATCGCGTTCATATTGCTTGGCCAGGATCATGTTTTTAATAAATTCTCGATTCATTGCTTTTCTCCTTATTGAAATGCGATGATCAGAGTGCTCTGATCAAATTTTGCCGATGTCACTGCCATCCCTCTGAGGCTATTGGGCATTGGAATATTTCGCTTGTAATTACCAATTTTGACAATTACGTCCGACCCCGATAGATTGACCGCCACCTCATCCTTGCTAATATTTGGTAAATAAAGCTTCAAGTTGTAGCCTGTTTCAGTCTGCTCATATTTTTCCCCCTCGATATCCGCTTTGATCTCAAACAAATCAGCTCGTTTCGCGAAGACATCATCACAGATCCGGTTGATGGCATCCAGACCCAGTAGATCAGTATCGTACCAGGGAATATAATATTTGGGAATTTCTTCAAAACAGGCCTCAATTTCAGCGATGTATTTTTTCTGGATTGTGATCCATTCCGCAAAAAAGGGATTGTCAATGTCAGTGGGCAGAATGCGGTTAATAAAAATACCATCGACATTATAGTTGTAAAGCTTCATATACATATAGTTTCGCTTGGTTTCTTCGACCACCATTTTTTCAGGAATGGTTACTAACCGAACCGAGGACACCGCTTTGTTTTTTAGCAATTCCTGCAGTTCAATCAGTTTGACATAGAGGGTTTCGATGTCACTCATGGCGTGTCGATCGGGCAACTGAATTTTAAACAATGATTTTGACACTGGCGACAAGATGCGCATCGCCACCTTCCCCATCGGAAAAAATTTGTCCATATACCAGCACATCAGCTCGGGAAATTTAAGCAGGGACAGGGTTTCTCCAGTGGGCGCGCAGTCGACAATAATCCGTTCGTAGTCGCTATTATCGTGTAATTCCTGAATTTTAAGCAGGGCGAAGAGTTCATCCATCCCTGGCATCATCGTAAACTCATCCATTTCGGCGCCTTCTGGATTAATCGAGCCAATCATATTGCTAAAGGCGCGCATCAGATCTTTGAAATCTTTTTCCATCACATAGTTGGGATCAATCTCCAGGGCGTAGAGATTGTCGGCTACCGCAACCTCATCTTTTCCGATCGGAACATTAAACAGATCCCCCAGATTATGGGCCATGTCGGTGCTGACGATCAGGGTTTTTTTGCCTTCCTGTGATGATTTCAGGGCGTGGGCAGCGGCCACACTGGTTTTGCCTACCCCACCTTTGCCGGTAAAAATTAGTATGCGTTTCATTGGATCTCCTTTTTTTATAATTCACTTGTCGAATAGTTCGCTATCCGAAGTATATCTTCTGAAATATGCTGCCTAGGGCAGCATTCTATTCAATCATTATCTTTGTGATTTTTGGTTTGGTCTGTTTGGCTGCGATTTTGCTAGCATCTCGACTGAGCGCGTCCATGACCTTATCAACCAGCCTAAAAACCAGTTTAACTTCCTCCGCACTAAAACTTTCCATCACCAATTGTCCGTATCGGATCATTTCGTTGAGGATGCTCTGGATCGCTATTCTGCCGGCATCGGTCAGTTTTATGGTGACTACCCGCTTATCTTCTGAGCTTCTTTCGCGGGTTAAAAAATCACGTTTTTCCATCCGCGCAACAATGCCGGTGGCCGTATTTAACGGAACATTCAAGTATTCGGCAATCTGGGTCATATTGACATCACTGCGTCGATATAAGAGCAGCAGCACAAACACTTCATTTTTCGTGCAATTAAAAATTTCATTTCCCCATAGCTCCGTCGATAAGAGGTACTTTATCTTGTCCAGATATTCAAAAATCATTGCTTCAAAATTGTCGTTAAAGCCATTATCCATTCGTTTTATCCTTTTTCTAGTTACAAAGTACTTCGTTATTCGAATTAATTTAATTCTACATCCGAAGTATTAATTTGTCAAGCCATTTTCAGATTTTATTTATTTTCATTCTATCAAAGCTCTATGGTCAACTGTTGCGTGTTTTATCGGTGTTTTTGAAAAGGTTACCGTCATTGCCTTCTTTTAAAGCACCTTTAAAGATTGATGGTTATAATAGAAGATCGAAAGGAGTGCCCATGAAATTTGGAAAATTCTTACTGCTTGCATCCATCACGCTAACCACAATTGTTGTGGGCAGTTATCTTTATGCCCGCTATGTCGAACCCAATCTCTTAATGGTCAATCGCGAAAAGCTTGAAAACAGCAAGCTTGAGGCACCACTTAAGATTGTCTTTTTCGGCGATACACACATCGGCGAATTTAATGATCATGACCAACTCGATCGGATTATTGAAAAAATCAATGCTGAAAATGCTGATCTTGTTATTTTTACTGGTGATCTGATTGGATCGACTGGAAAGTTTTCCGTTGATCCTGATGCGATTTCTCAGAGTCTGGCAAGGATCAATGCAACCTATGGCAAGGTAGCTGTTACCGGAAACCACGAGTACGCCTTATTTAGAAAATATAATTATGAAAACCTGATGCGTGCCGCTGGCTTTACGGTTCTAATTAATGACTGGCTGGATATTTCTGAACTAAACGTCCGACTGCTTGGTCTGGATGATGCTTTTCGGGGTGACCCCGATTTGAATCTGACCGATGAGGTACTGGTAGGCAGTTATAATATTCTCTTAACTCATGAGCCGGATATTGTCGATGAGATGGATATCAATGCTGTTGAGCTGGTATTAGCCGGCCATACTCACGGGGGGCAGATCTCACTTCCCTATCTTACCGAAAAGATTCTGCCGACCTACGGGAAAAAATATGTACAGGGTCTTTTCGCGATTGGCAGCCAGGGTCAAACCGACCTATTCGTCACTAAAGGTACTGGGATGACCAAACTACCTTTTCGCTTTATGAACGTGCCCGAAATCGTAGCGATTGAGATCGTCCCTTAGATCTATTAGTGCCGTGACGCCCACACCGCTGCCATTCCTGTCACACTCCAAATAGATCATAAACCTGATCGTCCCCGATTACCCGGGGACTTTTTTTGTCGGCATTTTTAAGCATGCTTTCCATCTTATCCTCAAGCGATTTTTTTATCAGTTCTTCGACCGGCATCTTCCGTAGTCCAAAGAGCAGCATCGGGTTCTGATCCAGTCGGGCGCCTACTCCATACAATACTGCTGCCACATGCTTGCAGAGCCAAGCACTGTCCGGGCAGCTACAATGAAAGTGAATTTCTCTTGGCGCGGGAAAGAGACCCTCCTGTCTGGTCGTAAAGAGACTCTCCAGCTCTTTAGGAAATTTGCCAGAAACCAGCTGCTCTAAGGATTCAATCCGGCGATTGCACAAAACGGTGATCTGTTTCCAGGTTTTTTCATCCAACGGGTCAATGCCAATTTCAACCCGATAGGGCTTAGTTGTACTGCCTTGAACCAGGGCGTGGATGGTGCCTTTTTCAAGCTTTAAATGCAGCACTGCGCCTTCCCTAACATAGCTGCGTCCCCGACCAATCCGATTACTGTAATCGGCATAGCTCTCCAGATTCTTGTTCCAGGCTTTTCCCCACCAGGTTTTGGCGATGGCGGTGCCTTCGATGACTACTGGCTCGATCTCTGGCATGGACTGCTTTAGTTTCTCCATCGATTTTCGGGCTTTTTCCTTTTTTTGAGCAACAGTTACATGGACATAATCATAATCGTAATAACTCATCTCAGATCCCACCTAAACTTAGTAATTTCAGCAGCTGTTCATCATCTAGCTCGGTGATCCAAGTCTCACCTGAAGCCTTAATAATATCTCCAGCCAGTTGACTTTTTTCTTCAATCATTGCGTCGATCTTTTCTTCAATGGTGCCAAGCGTAATAAATTTATGCACCATTACATCACGATTCTGGCCTATCCGAAAGGCTCGGTCAGTGGCCTGATTTTCGACTGCCGGATTCCACCAGCGGTCAAAATGGATAACATTATTAGCACCTGTCAAATTCAAACCCACTCCACCGGCTTTTAGTGACAGCACCATAAAGGGGATATAGGCTTCGCCATTAAAGGCCTCAACCAGTTCGGTTCGCTTGGTCACCGGGGTGCCGCCGTGGAGTACCAGCCCCGGGCGATGAAAGATTTCTTCCAAAAATTGAGCCAGCGGCTCAGTCAGTTCTTTAAACTGGGTGAACACCAGCACCCGTTCGCGTTTTTCATAAATGGTTTCACAGATGTTTTCAAGCATTTCAAACTTGCCACTGTGATCACGCTTATAAAGATCCTGACCCAAATACTGATCGGGGTGATTACAGATCTGTTTAAGCTTGATAATACTCGATAAAACCAGGCCTTTTCGGGCAATCCCGTCCGCTTCCTTGAGTTTTTTAGCCAATTCTGCAACCAGATTTTGGTAAAGCACGATCTGCTTTTTCGAAAGCACCGGAAACTCTTTAATTTCCACCTTATCCGGTAAATCCGAAATGATCGTGGCATCGGTTTTTAATCGACGTAAGATAAAGGGATTGACCAAATTTCTGAGCTTAGCATAGCCGCTAGGATCCTTGTTCAGTCCCTTTGTAAACCCGGTGAATTCTTTGGCGCTTCCCAGCAGCCCGCCATCCAGAAAATCAAAGAGCGACCATAAATCCGATAGGTGATTCTCAATCGGGGTACCGGTCATAGCGATTCGGGTTCTGGCTTTGAGCTCCTTGATCGTTTTTGTCCGCTTTGTTCCCGGATTTTTGATCGCTTGAGCCTCGTCCAGAATAATCAGATCCCAGTCGATTTCTCGCAGTGCTGCTAGCCGAACCGCCATCCCGTAGGTGGTGATGGTTAAAAAAACCGGGTTCGCAAAAAATGCTTCAGGGTCTTTGGCAACCGCCATCCCATGCAACACGGAGACTGGCATCTCTGGGGCAAACTTGTTGATTTCCTTTTCCCAGTTACCGATCAGGGATGCCGGTAAAATCAACAGTACCCGCTCGCCCTGATGATTACGCAGATATTCTAACAGGGCAATAACCTGAACGGTTTTACCCAACCCCATGTCATCTGCCAGGCAAGCCCCAAGTCTCAGGTCAACCATGTATTTCAGCCAGTCATAACCGGTTTGCTGGTAGGGGCGTAGTTTTCCGTTGAAACCAGGTTCCGGCTCTTGCCCACGCAGCGTCTGAGGATTGGCCATCGTTTCCTTCACCCGACGGAGCCAGTCTCCGGTTGAGACATGAACTTCCAACCCCCTTGTCGGGATTCCCAGAAGTTCTTGAGATCCAAGTTCCAGCCGCATGGCCTCCGCCAGAGTCAATTCTTTTTGCGCTGTCAGCGTTTCGGCTTTTGATAAGGCCTCTAAGGCAGCTTGCAACTGCTCATGATTAATTTCCACCCACTTACCTTTAATCAGAGCCAGTCCCTGGGTTTCTGCCAAAAGTTTCTGGATTTCTTCTTTGGAAATGACAGAATCTCCGAATAAGAGATTTGGTTTAAAAGACAAAATAGCATCCATGCCCACCTTTGCCGGTTGCTTTTCTCCGACCGTCAGATTGAGCCTTAGCTGATTAGTTTTCTTGCGCCACCAGTTAGGAATCCGGCACATGATCCCCGCCTCTTCGTAAAGCGGGATCTCTGTTAAAAAGACCGTCGCATCCTGGGCACTTAGTTTCAGGGGCGAAAACAACTCCCCGCTTTCCATCAGATCAGAAATAAAGCCACTGAGATCAGCCACCCGGCTGACGGTGGATAACAACTGGATCAGTTTTTCGGGTTGATTTTGATATTCCCGCAGTGCATTTTTAAGCGGGGTATGCATCGCTTTTTTACCATCATCCGGTTTGGTTGCGTAGGTGGCCAGAAAAGCAAAGGGGTAACGTTCATCTTCATTATTTTCGACCAGATGAAAAAAGATCCGCCCGGCCACGCTGATCCCGGCGTGATGCTCGGTTAAAAACGCCGCGACTGTACCCGGATAGCTCTTGATCGCTTCCCCGTAAGCAGCGTTAAGTCGCTCCCAGATACTGATAATCCATCGATCATTCACATGAGCCATGCCATTGCCAAAGGGGATTATTTGTCGAATCTCTGCGATTTCATCCGGTGTCAAGGATAAATCAACATGCTCACGAGAAAACTCCAGATCCGGTTGTTTGGCAATTTTTTGAATAAAGCCCGCACTAATTTGATGAAGAAATGCCATCGTCGGCGAAAGAAACTCCAGATTAGTCAGAAATCCAAAATAAAAAAGGGTCCGATCCTTATTTGTTCTAAATTGTGCTTGCCAGGCTTGCTCAAATTGCCGTTTTTCTTCAGTGAAGCCTTTCTTTGCGACCGTTTCATAATCCAGGATGAAATCATTTTTTGTAAAGCTGGCAATTAATTCAGTATAGTCTGTCATTATTGATTTTCCTTGTTAATTTCTATATCACCAGCAATTTCCAGCTTTTCTCCCTGGATTTTTCGTTTCAATTGCTTTTCTTCAGCCCGATTCTCAAGAGCTTTTAATAAATCAGTGGCATTCTCCCCATCGGTAGGATATGTTGAAAAGTTTTGGGTGATATCGTACCGCTGCATTTCAGGGTCTTTTAATTTATAGGCTTGATACTGTGCGATGATCTTATCAGCAATGACCTTGGAATTTTCATGATTGCAAAAGGGGAAAAAACCCAAATGACTATGATAGCCATGCTGCACATATAAATCAGATTCCCAAAACAGCGCCTTGATTTCCCGATAAACAGCTTTTGAGTGCTTGTAAAATTCGTTGCTTGATTCGATTCCCGAAAAGGCCGAATTTAATTTAAAGCTGATTTTTAATAAGGTAAAACTATAGCCACCTTTTTGTGCCTTATAAATCTCATGATTTAAATAGTTTTTTAGACTAAACTTCAAAACAGTGAATTCGGTCAAGCTCTCAATACTAATATGTTTTAAAATCTTTTCCTTTAGATAATTGTCTTCAAATGGTTTTAAAACATAATCTGCTGTTCCTTGCCGCAAATATTTGGTGATCACTTCTTTCTTACTTTCGGAAGTCAGCACCATGACCGGAATTGTATCGCTTTTACTTTGAACTAATTTAATCAGGCTGAGTCCATCGAAACTGCGATCGGTATCAATTTCAATATCTGTAACAATCAGATCAATCTGATCTTTATTATCCTTCAGGATATCAAGCAGCTCGCTGCGACTTAATGCTTCATGAATGGTTACATCCTGATCAGCCAGAATTCTTCTTATCCGATCCTTCACCACCATATTCGAATCAACAAGAACTACCACTGGTAAACTTTGCATAGTATTTACCTCACTTTACTCATCATGATTTTCGTCAATCTGTAGTTTGCTTTCTATTGTAATTTCAATTTTCTATTTTATATTTTTCTTTTGTTATTTTCTTAATTTTAAACCTTTTCTGCTGCTATAGCAAATGATTTCACAATCAAAACTTAAATCGATTCTTCATTTAGTCCAGCAGTTCCCTTTTTTATGGTATTAAGTTGCGTCGGTCATTTGATTTTAAGTTTTTTTTATATTAGAATAGAAAGCAACAAATTTAAAGGAGTGTGTAAAAATGACAGCGACATCGGTTGGATTTAGTTTGCTCTTACTTGGTCTTTTCCTGGTCATCGGGAAATGGATACTGATTGGAACCCCTGTTTTTCAAAAATTGTTTTTACCCAGTTCACTAGTTGCTGGATTACTCGCGTTAATCATGGGTCCCGAAATTCTGGGTAGTTTTTCCGGTGTCGAGCTTTTATCCCCGGAAATCATCACCGTCTGGGAGACGCTTCCCGGATTAATGATTAACCTGGTCTTTGCTGCTCTTTTTATTGGAAAAAAGATTCCCAACATAAAAAAGGTTTGGGAGTTGTCCGGCCCGCAGGTTATTCTCGGTTATATTATTTCTTTTGGCCAATATGTTGTCGGTCTGACTCTCTCGCTTTTGATTCTCGCTCCCTTTTTTGGGATGAATCCTCTGGCTGGGGCCTTAATTGAAATTGGTTTTGTTGGCGGCCATGGAACCGCTGCCGGCCTGCGTGACACATTTGTCGAAGTCGGATTTCCCGAAGGCGCTGATCTTGCCATTGGTCTGGCGACGGTCGGGGTATTAAGCGGTGTTTTAATCGGAATTGCCTTAATTAACTGGGGGGTTCGGAAAAATAAATTAGTTGACCATTATGCCATGGAGCAACCAGATAAACTGATCGAGGAAGGTGCCAATGAATTAGAAAACCGCGAACTTCCAGATAATTCAACCAATCATAACGACTCGATTGAACCATTGTCGCTCCATTTAGGTTATATTTGCATTGGCATCCTAATTGGGTCAGTTTTACTTAATGTAATGATCTGGATTGAGTCGATCACCTGGGGACCATTAACCAATGTCTATTTATTCCCTTATGTCCCGCTTTTTCCACTGGCCATGATCGGTGGGATCATGGTTGAACTTGTTCTCCAAAAATTCGACCGTCACAATACCGTTGACCGGATGTTGATTAATCGCATTCAAGGTATGGCTTTGGACATACTCATTGCCAGCGCCTTGGCAACCTTGTCACTTTCTGTTATCGAAGACAACTTCGTGCCGTTTCTTATTTTATCCCTGGGCGGGATCTGCTGGACTGTTTTTGCCTTCATCTTTTTTGCCCCGAAGATTCTGCCCAACTATTGGTTTGAACGGGGTATCGGTGATTTTGGTCAATCGATGGGGGTAACCGCAACCGGATTGCTGTTGATGCGCATTGCCGATGGCCATGGCCGCACTCCAGCCATGGAGAGTTTTGGCTATAAACAATTATTTTTTGAATTATTTATGGGTGGCGGTTTATTCACTGCGGCTTCGATTCCGCTGATCTACCAATTCGGGCCGCTAGCGATGTTAGTTTTCACTGGCATTGGAACTATTTTATTCGTCATTTCAGGATTGATCCTGAAGCGAAAAAAACTTAGTTGATCCCAAAATTTCCACTGAACAGCAACAAGCACCTCAAAGGGTGCTCGTTGCTTTAATTTATTGCTTTAATTTATTACTTTAGTTTATTGCTTTAATTCATTGCATAATCTAAATCAAAGAATAATTGTATTGCGTTCTTCGCGTGTCCTGCATTTTAAAATATGCATTGGGAAAATAAGGTTGATTCTTAGCTTCCGTTTCTTGAGGCACTTCGACAATTTCAATGTGGGTTGTCAGCGAGCGTTTAATTTTCTGAATCTCTTCTTTTGCAGTTTTTAAGTCGGTGGCCAGCTTTACCTGTTTACCAAACCGCATTTCTTTTCCCATCTGACTTTCCAAATCTTTAATGACCGCTTCAAGCTTTTCTAATTGTTCTTTTTTTGCTAATTTTTCTACTGGTCGAAGCTCATCATTAGCATGTTTCTCAGCTCTATCGACCCTGGTCGGCAATGGTTTGCCAACAATCTGGATAAAAAAGTTTTCATAGACCTGATCAAGATTTAAACCATCAATTTTAAGGGTCAGCTCATCTGCAATCATCCAACTGGTCTGATAATAATTCTGGCAATTGAACAAACCCGTTTGTGGGTTTAACGACTGATGATCACAACACCAGATCTGTCCCCACTCTTCGAAGCGCACGATAAAGACAGCATACTGGTCAATTTCACGATTGATAATCTCAATAATATTGGTGCTGATGGCCTGACGATTTAAAACAATTTCGACAACGGCTATTTCTGTGACATGCTTCCCTTTTGGGGTATTTGTGGTTTCCGATGAAATAGTATTGATCCAGATAATGCTTCTGATTTCATCGACAAAGCGCTTTTTTAATGGACTGTGGTCATTAAAATATTTTAAAAAAAGCTCTTTAGGCATTGGTCGGTAAACATTGGTGGTTTCAGTCAAGTCAATCATAGCATCTCCTTCTCGATATTCTTATTTGCTGGCTCTAGATGATTTATCATCTAGCTATTTATGTAATCGACTAACTCGCCAGAAAACTTAGAATTTTTGCTACCACATAAGCGTTAAAGCGAATAAACTGCTGAATCTTTATTTTCTTCTAAACTTAGGTGCCTTATACTCCCATTTGCTTTAGTTACCCAAATGTTGCAACATTATTGAAGATCTCAAACTTTTTTGTTTGCATATCTTTTGAATAAATTCCAAAATTATTGGTATGAATAATACCAAGACTGTTAATTGGAGGCCTAATCTATGAAAAAACTGCGCATCACCTTGCTTTTCCTCGTTCCCTGTTTTTTTTGTTACCTATTCTCGCCTGTTGTCTTTTCCCAATCAAATGACCTTGGGATCTACAGCAAGGAGATCCTCATTCTCCAATCTTATCAGCGTGATTATAACCATACCCGGGTTCTGGAGGAAGGTATCGAAGCTGTTTTTGCTGACTCGGAAGAAAAGGTTCGGATTCGCTATGAATTCCTGGATGCTAAAAACAATCTTGATGCCGACGCCTTCCAAACCCTAGCTACAAGCATGACCCAAAAATATCAGGATGTTTCACTTGATGGAATAATTATCTGTGATGACGATGCCCTGCAGTTTTACAATCGTTTTGGTCAAACCATCTGGCCAAATACCATTCATGTTGTCAGCACCGGCATCAATTCGCTGCGACCCTACAGTGAGGGAATCCCGGGCATGGTCATTATTGAAGAACGACCCGATGTCGAGAAAAATATCGCCTTGGGCTTACAACAAAATCAAAACAAAGATATTAGCACCCTGCATTTTATTTATGATCAAACCACCACCAGCAACGAAATACGATCCGACATTATCGCGATGCTTGCTGACAAATATCCACGCTTTGAAAGTCAACACTATTACGATAAGACACCGGATGAGCTCAAAGCAATCATTGATAGCAGTGGTGCTGATGATCTATTTTTCTATGTCCTATATTCCCGGGATAGAAACAATATAACCTATCATTATGATGAGGTACCTCGGTACATTTTAAGCAAGGCTAAAAATCCGGTTTACGCTCTTTGGGATTTTTATCTTGGTACCGGAGTCGTTGGCGGTTATGTGGCATCTTCCTATAAGTATGGCGAAAGCGCTGCGAATACACTGCTTGATCTGTGGGCGGGAAAGCCCGTTTCACCGCTGATTTATGAGGATGGTTCCCATTATCAATACATTTTTGACTATGACGTGCTGACAGCCTATCAGCTAAGCGATGTTCCAGAAGGCTCAACAATAATCAATCAGCCGATTAGCTACTTTGAAAAAAACAAGGATCTGATCATCCTGTTTGCGATGATCACCGCTGTTCTGATGCTGATTATCGGTCTCCTGCTTTATGCTATTCGCAAAAAAAATACACTTAATCAAAAAACGATTGAAATTGCCGAGTTAAATCAGGAGATCGTTGACACCCAGAAGGCTCTGATTTCGAAATTAGGAGCGGTTATCGAGACCCGCTCCTTTGAAACTGCTAATCATGTTAAACGAGTGGCACGGGTATCTTCATTCTTAGCCAA
>Ga0180017_100486_pt1 | contig 13094 bp, 9 predicted proteins | sample KR46_S_MetaG_FD_129674 | JGI IMG/M metagenome (GOLD analysis project Ga0180017, IMG submission 129674) | Groundwater microbial communities from the Olkiluoto Island deep subsurface site, Finland - KR46_S_MetaG | ecosystem: Environmental > Aquatic > Deep subsurface > Groundwater | place: Finland...
CAAGGCCGCCAAGATGCCCGCCGAGGCGCGCAAGAAGGCCGACGCCGAGTTCAAGAAGCTCAAGCTGATGTCGCCCATGTCTGCCGAGGCCACCGTGGTACGCAACTACATCGATGCCCTGGTGGCCCTGCCCTGGAGCAAGAAGACCAAGATCAAGCACGATCTGGCACACGCCGAAGCCGTACTCAACGAAGACCATTACGGTCTCGACAAGGTCAAGGACCGCATCCTCGAATACCTCGCGGTCCAGCAGCGCGTGGACAAGGTCAAGGCGCCGATCCTGTGCCTGGTCGGCCCACCCGGTGTGGGCAAGACCTCGCTCGGCCAGTCGGTGGCCAAGGCCACGGGCCGCAAGTATGTTCGCATGGCCTTGGGAGGCATGCGCGACGAGGCCGAAATCCGCGGTCACCGCCGCACCTACATCGGCGCCATGCCGGGCAAGGTGCTGCAAAGCCTCTCGAAGATCGGCACGCGCAACCCGTTGTTCCTGCTCGATGAGATCGACAAGCTGGGCACCGATTTCCGCGGGGATCCGTCGAGCGCCTTGCTGGAGGTGCTGGATCCGGAGCAGAACCACACCTTTGGTGACCACTACGTCGAGGTCGATTTCGACCTGTCCGACGTGATGTTCGTCGCCACCTCGAACTCGATGAACATCCCGCCAGCCCTGCTGGACCGGATGGAAGTGATCCGCCTCTCGGGTTACACCGAAGAGGAGAAGACCAATATCGCGATCCGCTACCTGTTGCCGAAACAGCTGAAGAACAACGGCATCCGCGAAGGCGAGATGGAGGTGAAGGACGACGCGGTGCGCGACATCGTGCGCTACTACACCCGCGAAGCCGGTGTGCGTTCGCTGGAGCGTGAACTCTCCAAGATCTGTCGCAAGGTGGTCAAGGGCCTGCTGCTCAAGAAGTACACGCCGACCGTGGTGGTCGATGCTGAAAACCTCAGCGAATTCCTGGGTGTGCGCAAGTACAACTACGGGCGCGCCGAAGCGCAGAACCAGGTTGGCCAGGTGGTGGGTCTGGCCTGGACCGAGGTGGGTGGCGATCTGCTGACCATCGAAGTGGCGATCATGCCCGGCAAGGGCGTGATCACGCGGACCGGGTCTCTGGGTGACGTGATGAAGGAGTCGGTGGAAGCGGCTCGCACGGTGGTGCGCAGCCGTGCCCGGTCACTCGGCATCAAGGACGAACAGTTCGACAAGCGCGACATCCACATCCACGTGCCCGATGGCGCCACGCCCAAGGATGGACCGAGCGCCGGTGCGGCTATGACCACGGCGCTGGTGTCCTCGCTCACGGGCATCCCGGTGCGGGCCGACGTGGCCATGACCGGAGAGATCACCTTGCGTGGTGAAGTCACCGCGATTGGTGGCTTGAAGGAAAAGCTCCTGGCGGCTTTGCGTGGCGGCATCAAGACCGTCATCATTCCCGAAGAAAACGTGAAGGATCTGGCCGAGATTCCCGACAATGTGAAGCAGGGTCTGGAGATCGTACCGGTCAAATGGATCGACAAGGTGCTGGCCATTGCGCTGGAGCGCCAGCCGGTTCCGCTGACCGACGAAGAGGTCGCTGCGCAGGTGGCCGCAGCGTCCGTGCGCCCGGCGGCACCCGCACCCGATGCTGTGAAACATTGAGTCAAAAAATTTGCGGGGGCTTGAAAAGAGGCGTTTTTCTGCGCTAGAATTCCAGCTTCTGACAAACATCAGAAACATGCGGGAATAGCTCAGTTGGTAGAGCGCAACCTTGCCAAGGTTGAGGTCGCGAGTTCGAGTCTCGTTTCCCGCTCCAGTTTTGAAAAAGGGAAGCCGAGCTTCCCTTTTTTGTCGATTGGGATGAATGGGTTTTCCGATTCATCGCATAGGGCGCGATAGCAAATCGGTTATGCAACGGATTGCAAATCCGTCTAGCCCGGTTCGACTCCGGGTCGCGCCTCCAGTCACTGGTCGGTATCAGGCATTGCGGGAATAGCTCAGTTGGTAGAGCGCAACCTTGCCAAGGTTGAGGTCGCGAGTTCGAGTCTCGTTTCCCGCTCCAACATCAAAAAAGGGGAAGCTGTGCTTCCCCTTTTTTCGTTTCCGCTCTGGGCGATCGCGGGGCCGTTGCCCGCAGTGTTCGTCAGGCGTCTGTCCATGAGGCGGCGCTGTTGGCGAACCTGCGACAATGACAGGCTGGCCTCGATGGTGAAATTGGTAGACACAGCGGACTTAAAATCCGCCGCTTTCCCGAGAGGGGGCGTACCGGTTCGACCCCGGTTCGAGGCACCACATCCCCTAGGCTTTTTCCGGTTTCACCGGTACAGTGAGTTTTCATGACCCGATACAACGCACCCTTTGAAATCCACGTGCATGGCGATGTGCCGTTGCGCGAGGATGTGGCTTATGGCCAGATTCAGGATGCGCTCAAGCCACTCTGGCAGTATGCCGGTGCCCGCTCACTGGCGGCAGCGGCCGAGAGCAGCTACGAGGACGAGCCGGGCATCCGCTTTGACGCCGAAGCTCACGTCTTGCAGATGTGCTGGACGGTGCCGGGCGATGAGGATTTTCGTCAGGTGATCGAAGAAGCCTGCATGGGCCTGAACGACATCGCATCGGCCGGTGCGCCGCTCGAAGTGTCTTTCTACGACACCGAGTTCGATGAAGAAGACGAGACCTCCGAAGAGGAGGCGCGCGACGACTTCATGATGTGTTTTGTTGGCCCCACGCCCGCGGCCATCATGCAGGTGCAGCGCGACCTGCTGGTGCAGGATGTGGTGCACATCATGGAGCGGCACTTTGACGCGGCCGAGCTGGGTGATGTGGTTGGCTCGATCGACAAGCTGTTCTCGCAGCGCTTTGACGCCCTCGTCAACTCCATGCAGCTGGGCCGCCCGCCCCGAGGGCATGGTGGTGGTTCCTCGGGTCACGGCGGTGGGCGCAAGCCACGCCATTTGCACTGACACATGCCTGATGGAACGGCGGTCTGCGCTGAGCGCAGGCACCGGCCTTGAGTCATCGGCGCGGCGTGAATCCGTGAGACCCTGATGGCGCTGTTTTCCACCGAAGCCCTGAACCCCGGCGTGCGCAGGCGCGAGGTGTTCGGCTGGGCCATGTACGACTTCGCCAACTCGGGCTACACCACCGTGGTGCTGACGGCGGTGTTTGCGGCCTATTTTGTCGGCGCCGTGGCCGGGGGCGCTGTCTGGGCCACGTTCGCCTGGACGCTCGCACTCAGCGTGTCGCATGCCATCGTGATGGTGACCATGCCCGCCATGGGGGCCTGGGCTGACCGCTTTGGTGCCAAGAAGCGGCTGCTGCTGTTCACCACCTTGGGCTGCGTGCTGGCGACGGCCGCACTGGCTTTTGTCGGACCCGGGATGGTGGCACTGGCGGTGCTGTTGATCATTGTTTCCAATGTCTGCTTCGCCTGGGGTGAGTCCCTGATTGCCGCGTTCCTGCCCGAACTCGCACGTCCGGCAGCCATGGGCCGGGTCAGCGGCTGGGGCTGGAGCTTTGGTTACTTCGGCGGCATGCTGGCGCTCGGCCTGAGTCTGGTGTACGTGATCCGGGCTCAAGGGCAGGGGCAGACGGCTGCCCAGTTCGTGCCCGTGACCATGTGGATCACCGCTGGGATCTTTGCGCTCGCGGCGCTGGTCACTTTCAAGCTGCTGAAGGAACGGGCCAAACCTCAGGCTCGGTCGGCTGAAGGCGGACTGAAGGCTTCATTGAGCCGCCTGCATGCGACCTACCGCGACGCCCGGCGCTACCGCGATTTCATGTGGCTGCTGGCCTGCGCGGCGGCGTACCAGGGCGGCGTGACCGTGACCATCACGCTGGCGGCCATCTACGCCGAACAGGTGATCGGGTTTGTTCAGCAGGAAACCATGGTGCTGATTTTTGTGCTCAACATTGCTGCGGCATTGGGCGCGTTTGCCTTTGGCTACTGGCAGGACCGGCTGGGCCACAAGCTCGCGCTGGGCATCACCCTGGTCGGCTGGATCGCAACTTGCATCATCGCCGCACTCACCACCACCAAAGGGGGCTTCTGGTACGCCGCTGCGATCGCGGGCCTGTGCATGGGTTCCAGCCAGTCGTCCGGTCGCGCCATGGCGGGCATGCTGGCGCCCCCGAAGCAGTTGGCTGAGTTCTACGGCCTCTGGACCTTTGCAACTCGGCTGGCGAGCATCATCGGGCCGTTGAGCTATGGGGCCATCACCTGGGCCACCGGGGGCAACCAGCGGCTGGCCATTGGGTTCACGGCGCTGCTGTTTTTGCTCGGGCTCGTCTTGCTGTTGCCGGTGAACATGGAGCGGGGGCGTCGGGCCGCCTTGTCGGGTCCTGGCGTGGCGAGCGGCTGAAGCCTGCGTCGCGGAGCGGTTTGTGCTCCTGATCAAAAGTCCACATGTATGGCGCCAACGGTTGTGCCGAGCCAGCGGGCCGACGCTTGCGCCAGCGGTGTCGGGTCACCTGTGGACAACAGCGTGATGTGCGGCGTGCCGCACACCACTGTGTTGGCCTCGGGAAGCCCCAGCACCGCCCGCGTGCGGCGTGCCACCGGAGCGCCGGTTTCAACCAGGCGCACGGCAGGCCCAGACAGCGTCTGCAGGATGTCGGCTGCGAACGGGTAGTGCGTGCAGCCCAGCACCAGGGTGTCCATGGGTGCCGAGGTTTTGGCGCTGGCGCGCAAGGCGTCCAGATAGCGTGCACACAGGGCGCGTGTCGTGGCTTCGTCGCCGTGCTCGATGGCGTCGACCAGGCCTTCGCAGGCTTGGGTTGTGAAATGCAGCGGGCGGCTGGATTCGGACTCGACACGGGTGCGCAGGCGGGCGAAGCGCTCACTCTCGACCGTACCGCGCGTGGCGAGCACGCCGATGTGTCCGCTCCGGCTGAGTGCGGCCGCGGGCTTGAGTGCCGGTTCCACGCCCACGATGGGCCAGTCCGGGTGCTCCTGGCGCAGGGATTCAATGGCCATGGCGGTGGCGGTGTTGCAGGCCACCACCAGCGCGTCGACCGCTGAGTCCTGGCGCAGGCATTGTGTGATGCGATGCGCGCGCTCGGTCACCTGCGCTGCGCTGCGCCCGCCGTAGGGGGTGTAGGCCCCGTCGGCCAGGTACACGTAGCGGGCTTCCGGCATTTCGAGCAGCAGGGCGCGCAGCACGCTCAGGCCGCCCAGACCACTGTCAAAAACCCCGATGGTTTTCAAGCGGCGGCCACCGCGATGCCTTTGAACTCGCCCGAGGCGATGCGCTTGCTCCACTCTGCCGGGCCGGTGATGTGGGCGCTGGTGCCGCCCGCATCCACCGCCACGGTCACGGGCATGTCGACCACGTCGAACTCGTAGATGGCTTCCATGCCGAGGTCGGCAAAGCCCACGACCTTGGCGGTCTTGATGGCTTTGGAGACGAGGTAGGCGGCACCGCCCACGGCCATGAGGTAGGCCGATTTGTGCTTCTTGATGGCTTCGATGGCGACCGGGCCACGTTCGGCCTTGCCGACCATGGCGATCAGGCCGGTTTGCGCGAGCATCATCTCGGTGAAGCCGTCCATGCGGGTGGCGGTTGTCGGACCGGCGGGGCCGACGGCCTCGCCCTTGACCGGATCGACCGGGCCGACGTAGTAGATGACGCGGTTGGTGAAGTCCACCGGCAGCTGCTCGCCCTTGGCCAGCATGTCCTGGATGCGCTTGTGCGCGGCGTCGCGGCCGGTCAGCATCTTGCCGTTGAGCAGCAGGGTGTCGCCGGGCTTCCAGCTCGCCACTTCGGCGGCGGTGAGGGCGTTGAGGTCCACCTTTTTGCTCTTCACGTAGTCGGGCGTCCAGGCCACGTCGGGCCAGAGGTCCAGGCTCGGCGGGTCGATGTAGACCGGGCCACTGCCATCCAGCACGAAGTGCGCGTGGCGCGTGGCGGCGCAGTTGGGGATCATGGCCACGGGCTTGCTTGCCGCGTGCGTGGGGTACATCTTGATCTTGACGTCGAGCACGGTGGTGAGGCCACCGAGGCCCTGCGCGCCGATGCCCAGGGCATTGACCTTGTCAAACAGCTCCAGGCGCATTTCTTCGACCTTGCTGAGCTTTTCGCCCTTGGACGCCTTGGCCTGCAACTCGTACATGTCCAGATCGTCCATCAGGCTTTCCTTGGCCATCAGAACGGCTTTTTCAGCAGTGCCGCCGATGCCGATGCCCAGCATGCCCGGCGGGCACCAGCCGGCGCCCATGGTCGGCACGGTCTTGAGCACCCAGTCGACCACGTTGTCGCCGGGATTGAGCATCACCATCTTGGACTTGTTCTCCGAGCCGCCGCCCTTGGCCGCCACGGTCACTTCCACCGTGTTGCCGGGCACGATCTCGGTGAAGATCACGGCCGGCGTGTTGTCCTTGGTGTTCTTGCGATCAAACTGCGGGTCGGCCACGACGCTGGCGCGCAACGTGTTGTCGGGGTGGTTGTAGCCACGGCGCACGCCATCGTTGATGGCGTCATCCAGGCTGCCGCTGAAACCTTCCCAGCGCACGTCCATGCCCACCTTCAGGAACACGTTGACGATGCCGGTGTCCTGGCAGATCGGACGGTGGCCGGTGGCGCTCATCTTGCTGTTGGTCAGGATCTGCGCGATGGCGTCCTTGGCGGCGGCGCTCTGCTCGCGTTCGTAGGCGCGGGCCAGGTGGGCGATGTAGTCGGCCGGGTGGTAGTAGCTGATGTACTGCAGGGCGGCAGCAACGGATTCGATCAGGTCGTTCTGGCGGATGCTCGTGGTCATGGCGTGGGCTGTGTGATTGACGTGGACAACGGGTGCTGCACTGGTGGCGCGGCGCAAGGTCTGCTACGGTGGGATCAGCCTGCTATTTTGACAGGACTAGCCTTTCACCGGCTGACGACTGGAGGCCCGCCATGGATACCCGTACCGAACACGACAGCATGGGACCGATCGAGGTGCCCGCGGACCACCTGTGGGGTGCGCAAACCCAGCGTTCCCTGCAGCACTTCGACATTTCTGGCGAGCGGATGCCGCGTGAGCTGATCCGTGCGCTGGTCCGGGCCAAGCGGGCCTGTGCCGTGGTGAACCAGAGCCTTGCCGGTCTGGCGCCCGACAAGGCGCGAGCCATTGAGGCCGCGGCCGAAGAGGTGATCAGTGGGCGGTGGGATGCCGAATTCCCGCTGGTGATCTGGCAGACCGGTTCAGGCACGCAGACCAACATGAACGTCAACGAGGTGCTGGCCAACCGCGCCAGCGAGCTGTTGGGCGGCACGCGTGGCGAGGGGCGACTGGTGCACCCGAACGACGACGTCAACCGCAGCCAGTCGTCCAACGACGTGTTTCCCACCGCCATGCACCTGGCGGCGGTGGACGGACTCACCCTCCGATTGCTGCCGGCGCTGATCGCGCTGCGAGACACGCTGACCGCCAAGTCGACCGACTTTGACGGTATCGTGAAGATCGGCCGCACCCACCTTCAGGACGCCACACCGCTGACGCTGGGGCAGGAGATATCGGGCTGGGCGGCGCAGCTGTCGCATGCAGAGCACCATGTGCGTGCCGCGCTGCCGCACCTGTGCGAACTCGCGCTCGGCGGTACGGCGGTGGGTACCGGGCTCAACGCGCCAGCGGGCTTCGCCGAGCAGGTGGCCGCCGAGCTGGCCCGGTACACCGGCCTGCCGCTGGTGAGCGCACCCAACAAATTTGAAGCGCTGGCCAGCTGCGATGCGCTGGTGCACGCCCATGGTGCTTTGAAAGGGCTGGCGGCGAGTCTGATGAAAATCGCCAACGATGTGCGCTGGCTCGCCAGTGGTCCACGCAGCGGACTGGGCGAACTGTCCATTCCCGAAAACGAACCGGGCTCGTCCATCATGCCGGGCAAGGTCAACCCGACGCAGTGCGAGGCGCTCACCATGTTGTGTTGCCAGGTCATGGGCAATGACGTGGCCATCAACATGGGTGGTTCGTCGGGCAATTTCGAACTCAATGTGTTCCGTCCGATGGTGGCCCACAACTTTCTGCAGAGCGTGCGCCTGCTGGCCGATGGCATGGCGAGCTTCCATGAGCACTGCGCGGCCGGCATCGAACCCAACCGCGAGCGCATCGCTGAAATGCTGGAGCAGTCGCTGATGCTGGTGACCGCGCTGAACCCTCACATCGGCTACGACCGTGCCGCCGAGATTGCGAAAAAAGCGCACCGGGAAGGTATGACCCTCAGAGAGGCTGCACTGGCGTCAGGTCACGTGAGCGCCGAGCAGTTTGATCGGTGGGTGGTGCCGGGCGACATGACCGGGCGTTGATGCTGCCCAGGACGCAGAATGCAAAAAAGCGGCCGGGTGGCCGCTTTTCATCCTGTGCGAGTCCGGGCGATCAGTGGGTGTTGGTCGCTGGATGCACCATCAGGCGGTCGGTCATGGCGATGGCCATGGCGCTGAGCAGGAACACCACATGAATGATGGTCTGCCACATGAGCACCTTTTCATCGTAGTTGGCCGCGTTGATGAAGGTCTTGAGCAGGTGGATGGAGCTGATGCCGATGATGGCGGTGGCCAGCTTGACCTTCAGCACCGAAGCGTTCACATGGCTCAGCCACTCGGGCTGGTCCGGGTGGCTCTCCAGATTCATGCGGCTCACGAAGGTTTCGTAGCCACCCACGATCACCATGATGAGCAGGTTCGAGATCATGACCACGTCGATCAGCGCCAGCACCACCAGCATGATGATGGTTTCGTTGAGCGAGGTGACATCGGCCGATTCCTTGTAGCCGATGCTGTGAACCAGCGCGGCCAGCGCATCCTTGCTCCCAAAGGCCGCCTCGATCAGGTGAACCAGCTCCACCCAGAAATGGAAAACGTAGATGGCCTGAGCCAGGATCAGGCCAAGATACAGCGGCAACTGCAGCCAGCGGCTGGCAAAAATCAGGTTGGGCAGGGAGCGGATGGCGACGGGTGTTTTGACGGGAGCGGTCATGGAAATGGGTGTTTTGCCGGAAGCGAACGTACAGAAGAAGGCGTTCGAGCCTCAGGGCTTTGGCGGCATTGTAGAGTGGCGGCGTGGTGCGCGCTGGGGGCCGTCGCGTCCATGTAAGTGGCTCGTAAGAGCCTTTGCGCACATTCATGTGTTACCTGTTCCCACAACACCTGAGGAGACTGCCCATGTCCGCGCCTTCGTCGTCGATTGAATCCACCCTGGTCGAAAACCGTGTTTTTGAACCCACCGAGGCCACCCGCAAGGCGGCGCGCATTTCGGGCATGGACGCCTACAACGCCCTCTGCGCCGAGGCCGAAAATGATTTCGAAGGTTTCTGGGCCAGGCTCGCGCGCGAAACACTGACCTGGAGCAAGCCCTTCACCAAGACGCTGGACGAGTCGAATGCGCCGTTTTACACGTGGTTCGAAGACGGCGAACTGAACGCCTCTTACAACTGCCTCGACCGCCACATGGGCACGCCGGTGGAGAACAAGACGGCGATCATTTTCGAAGCCGATGGCGGTGAAGTGACCAAAGTGACCTACAAGGAGTTGCTGGCCAAGGTGTCCCAGTTTGCCAACGCGCTCAAGGCCAGGGGTGTGAAGAAGGGTGACCGCGTCGTCATCTACATGCCCATGACTATCGAAGGCGTGGTGGCCATGCAGGCCTGTGCCCGCATCGGCGCGACGCACAGCGTGGTGTTCGGCGGCTTCTCCGCCAAGGCCCTGCAGGAACGGATTCAAAACGCCAGCGCTGTGGCGGTGATCACCGCCAACTACCAGCTGCGCGGTGGCAAGGAGCTGCCGCTCAAGTCCATCGTGGACGAAGGCATTGCCATGGGCGGCTGCGAGTGCGTCAAGGACGTGATCGTTTTCCAGCGCACGCCCACCGCCTGTAACATGGTGGCCGGTCGCGACAGCTTCATGCACGAGGTGATGGCGGCCGAGTCCACCGACTGCCCGGCTGTCATGGTGGGTGCCGAGCACCCGCTGTTCGTGCTCTACACCTCAGGCTCCACCGGTACGCCCAAGGGCGTGCAGCACAGCACCGGCGGTTACCTGCTGTGGGCCAACCTGACCATGAACTGGACCTTCGACCTGAAGGACAGCGACATCTTCTGGTGCACGGCCGATATCGGCTGGATCACTGGCCACACCTACGTGGCCTATGGCCCTCTGGCCGCTGGCGCAACCCAGATCGTGTTCGAAGGTGTGCCCACCTACCCGAACGCCGGCCGTTTCTGGCAGATGATCGAGCGCCACAAGTGCACCATCTTCTACACCGCCCCGACCGCGATCCGTTCGTTGATCAAGGCGGCCGAGGGTGACGAAAAGGTGCACCCTGCGCGCTCCGACCTGAGCAGCCTGCGCATCCTGGGTTCGGTGGGTGAGCCCATCAACCCCGAGGCCTGGATGTGGTACTACAAACACATCGGCGGCGAGCGTTGCCCGATCGTGGATACCTTCTGGCAGACCGAAACCGGTGGCCACATGATCACGCCGCTGCCGGGTGCCACGCCACTGGTGCCGGGTTCGTGCACGCTGCCGTTGCCTGGCATCACCGCCGCCATCGTCGACGAAGCCGGCATGGACGTGCCCAATGGTGCGGGTGGCATTCTGGTGGTCAAGCGGCCCTGGCCTTCGATGATCCGCACCATCTGGGGCGACCCCGAGCGTTTCAAGAAGAGCTACTTCCCCGAGGAACTCAAGGGCTACTACCTTGCCGGTGACGGCGCGGTGCGCAGTCCTGACCGCGGCTATTTCCGCATCACCGGCCGGATCGATGACGTGCTGAACGTCTCCGGTCACCGCATGGGCACGATGGAAATCGAATCGGCCCTGGTCGGCAAGACCGACCTGGTGGCTGAAGCCGCCGTGGTGGGCCGCCCGGACGACCTGACCGGCGAAGCCATTGTGGCCTTCGTCGTGCTCAAGCGCTCACGCCCCACCGGCGACGAGGCGAAGGCGATTGCCAAGGTGTTGCGCGACTGGGTGGGCAAGGAGATCGGCCCGATTGCCAAGCCCAAGGACATCCGCTTCGGTGACAACCTGCCCAAGACCCGCTCGGGCAAGATCATGCGCCGCCTGCTGCGCTCGATCGCCAAGGGCGAAGCCATCACCCAGGATACCTCCACGCTGGAGAACCCGGCCATCCTGGATCAGTTGTCGGAAAACAACTGATCTTAAGTTCCTGGTGCCTTTAGTTTCCAGGAACCAAGCAACGAAAAAACCCGCTGGAGACCAGCGGGTTTTTTGTTGCGGAAGCGAGAAGCGGTTTACTGCTGGCTCATCACCCATGCTGCCAGCTTCTTGGCGTCGGCAGCGTTTACTTGCGGGTTGGCGGGCATGGGAATCGCACCCCAGACGCCAGAACCACCCTTGACGATCTTTTCGGCCAGCATGTCGGCGGCCTTGGCATTGCCGGCGTACTTCTTGGCCACTTCCTTGTAGGCCGGACCAACCAGTTTCTTGTCCACCGCATGGCAGGCCATGCAGTTCTTGCTCTTGGCCAAGGCCTCGTCGGCCATGGCGGGAGCGGAGATGGCGGCCACAGCGGCCATAATCAGGAGAGCGCGTTTCATGGTGTTGTCCTAGTGGGTGAACGTGAAAAACTCACAGGCTGGATTTTACCCAGTGGGACGGCCCGGATACGCTCGCTTACAGTTTCTTGCCGGGCTTTATCGGACCTTTACTGGAGGGTGTGATGTATTTGCTGATCGCGGGCGTCGGCCTGATGCTACTGAAGTATTTCGAGATTGGATTCGTCGCCGAGCTTTCCTGGTGGTGGGTGTTGTCGCCTTTCGCCATGGCTGTCGCCTGGTGGGCCTGGGCTGACAGCACGGGCTACAACAAGCGCAAGGAAATGGAGAAGATGGACCAGAAAAAGCAGGACCGCATCGAACGGCAGCGCCAGGCGCTGGGCATGAAGAGCAAGCGCCGCTGACCTGCGCCGGGGTCCTCGCAACTCAATAGTTGTCGAGCACGGCGCCCCGGCTCGCGCTGGCGGCGTTGAACGCAAACTTGGCCTGTACGCCACGCGTGTAGCGGGGCACTGGAGCGGTCCAGTTGGCCCGACGGCGGGCAATTTCATCTGCGGCCACGTTGAGCTCCAACTTGAGAGCATGGGCGTCGATGGTGATGCTGTCCCCCTCGTGCACCAGGGCAATCGTGCCGCCGGCAGCGGCCTCGGGCGCCACGTGGCCCACCACCATGCCCCAGGTGCCGCCCGAGAAGCGGCCATCGGTGATCAGGCCGACGCTCTCTCCCAGCCCGGCACCGATCAGCGCACCGGTGGGCGCCAGCATCTCGGGCATGCCCGGCCCGCCCTTGGGGCCGAGGTAGCGCAGCACCATCACATCACCGGCCACGATCTTTCCGTTCAGGATGGCCTGCAAGGCCGACTGTTCGTCGTCGAACACGCGCGCCGGGCCGGTCATCACGGGGTTCTTCAGCCCGGTGATCTTGGCCACGCAGCCCTCCGGTGACAGGTTGCCTTTGAGGATGGCCAGGTGACCCTGGGCGTACATGGGACGGTCGATGGGACGGATCACATCCTGGTCGGCGCGTGGCGCGTCGGGCACCGCCTGCAACATCTCGGCGATGGTCTGGCCGGTGACGGTGAGGCAGTCGCCGTGCAGCAGGCCGGCGTTCAGCAGCATCTTCATCACCTGCGGGATGCCGCCGGCGCGGTGCAGGTCGACCGCCAGGTAGTGGCCGCTGGGCTTGAGGTCACAGAGCACTGGTGTTTTCACGCGCACGCGCTCGAAGTCGTCGATGTTCCATTCGACGCCGGCAGCGTGTGCGATGGCGAGAAAATGCAGCACGGCGTTGGTGGAGCCGCCTGTGGCCATGATCACCGCGACCGCGTTTTCGATGCTCTTGCGGGTGACGATGTCGCGCGGCTTGATGTCTTTCCGGATCGCCTCGATCAGCACCTTGGCTGATTCGCGGGCCGAGTTGGTTTTCTCGTCGTGCGGATTGGCCATGGTGCTGGAGTAGGGCAGGGAGATGCCCAGCGCCTCGAAGGCGGAGCTCATGGTGTTGGCGGTGTACATGCCACCGCAGGAGCCCGTTCCCGGGATCGCCCGCATCTCGATCTCGCGCAACTCGGCGTCGCTCATGTTGCCGGCCGCGTTCTGGCCCACCGCTTCAAAAACGCTCACGATGTTCAG
>Ga0180017_100488_pt1 | contig 13055 bp, 10 predicted proteins | sample KR46_S_MetaG_FD_129674 | JGI IMG/M metagenome (GOLD analysis project Ga0180017, IMG submission 129674) | Groundwater microbial communities from the Olkiluoto Island deep subsurface site, Finland - KR46_S_MetaG | ecosystem: Environmental > Aquatic > Deep subsurface > Groundwater | place: Finland...
CTGCTGGCCGGGGCCAGGGTGGCCTTCATGGTGGGCGTGTCGGCCGCCTTCATGTCCGTGGTGCTGGGCACCGCGGTGGGCATGACCGCCGGCTACATGGGCCGCTTCACCGACACCGCCCTGATGCGCCTGGCCGACATGATCATGGTGCTGCCCACCCTGCTGGTGGTGCTGATGCTGGCCGCGTTGTTCGGCAAGCTCTCCATCTGGATGATCGTTTTGATGATCGCCCTGTTCCGCTGGCCGGGGGTCAGCCGGATAATCAGGGCCCAGACGCTCAGCCTGAAGCAGCGGCCCTTCATCGACGCCGCCAGGGTGTCCGGGGCCAGTCACCTGCGCATCATCTTCCGCCACATCATGCCCAACGTGCTGCCCCTGGCGTTCCTTTACATGACCTTCCGGGTCACCAGCGCCATCGTCATCGAGGCGGGCCTTGCCTTCCTTGGCTTCGGCGACCCGGGCACGGTGAGCTGGGGCATGATGCTGCAATGGGTCTGGAAGACCGGGCACATGTTCCAGGCCCCCTATTGGCTGCTGCCGCCGGGCATTTGCATCAGCCTCATCACCCTATCTTTCTACATGCTGGGCCGGGCCATGGACGAAGTCCTGGACCCCCGCCTGCGCGATGAAACCCAGGCAGGCTGATCATGGCGCTACTTACAGTGGAAAACCTGGGCATCGGCTATCAGACCGCCAAGGGCCTCTTGAAGGCGGTGGACGGAGTCAACTTCACCCTGGAGCCGGGCCACTCCCTGGGCCTGGTGGGCGAAAGCGGCTGCGGCAAGACCACCATCGGCATGGCCCTCATGGGTCTGCTGCCGCCCAACGGCCGCATCACCGAGGGGCGCATCGTCCTGGACGGCCTGGAAATAAGCGCCATGTCCGAGGACGAGCTGCGCAAGGTCCGCTGGAACAAGGTCTCCATGATCTTCCAGGCGGCCATGAACGCCCTGAACCCGGTCAAGCGCATCAGCGCCCAGATGGTGGAAGCCATCCAGGTGCACCGCCCCGAGGTGAGCGACGAGGCAGCCCTGACACGAGTGGAGGGGCTGTTCAACCTGGTGGGCCTGCCCCTGGAGCGGCTCTACGACTTCCCCCACCAGTACAGCGGGGGCATGAAGCAGCGGGCCATCATCGCCATGGCCCTGGCCCTGAACCCCAAGCTGGTCATCGCCGACGAGCCCACCACCGCCCTGGACGTCATCGTGCAGGACCAGATACTCAAAGAGACCAAGGAACTGCAGCGCCAGTTCAACATCGGCATCATCTTCATCAGCCACGACATCTCCATCGTGGCCGACGTGTGCCACCAGATCGGGGTGATGTACGCCGGGCAGCTGGTGGAGTCAGGCCCGGCCGAGGAGGTATTTTTCAACTCCAAGCACCCCTACACCCAGGCCCTGGTCAGCTCTTTCCCCACCCTGGCCGGACCCAAGACCAAGCTGGCTCCCATTCCCGGCGAGCCGCCCAACCTCACCGGGACCATCCCCGGCTGCCGCTTTTGCGACCGCTGTCCCAAGGACACCGCCTCGTGCAAGCTGGATCATCCCCAGTGGCAGGAGGTGGGGCCGGGGCACCACGTGCTGTGTGACCACTGCTGAAGTGAGGAACTAGGATAGATGAGCGAGCGCCGCGAAAATAAGACCATACTTCAGCTGGAGCGGGTGAGCCGCTTTTACCGCACCAGAGGCAATGTCTTCAGGGGCGGAGGCCGCCTGGTGGTGGCCCTTAACGAGATAAACCTCTCCCTGCGCGCCGGGGAGATATTCGGCCTGGTGGGCGAGAGCGGCAGCGGCAAGACCACCTGCGGGCGGCTCATCGTGCGCCTGGAAGAGGCCGACCAGGGGCGCATCACCCTGAACGGCGAGGACATCACCCACCTCAAGGGCAAGAAGCTCAGGGAATACAGGCGCCAGGTGCAGATGGTCTTCCAAGACCCCTACCAGTCCCTGAACCCCCAGGTGACCATCGCCGACAGCGTGGCCGAGCCCTTGATCACCAACAAGGTGGGCAGCCCCCTGGACCATATGGAGCGGGTGCTGAAGGTGCTCAAAACCGCCGGCCTGAGCCCGGCCGAGGACTACGTGTACCGCTTCCCCCACCAACTCAGCGGGGGGCAGCGCCAGCGGGTGGCCATCGCCCGGGCCATAGTGCTGGAGCCCAGCCTGTTGGTGGCCGACGAGCCCACCAGCATGCTGGACGCCTCCTACTCGGCCCAGATATTCGAGATACTCCAGGGGGTGCGCGACAAGATGGGGGCCACCATCATGTTCATCACCCACAGCATGGCCTCGGCCCGCTATCTCTGCGACCGCATCGGGGTGATCTACCGGGGCCACCTGGTGGAGCAGGGCCCGGCCGAGCAGGTGATAAACGCTCCCCAACACCCCTACACCAAGGCCCTCATAGACGCCACGCCCAAGTTCGGCCGCGCGGCCGAGGTGCCCACCTACGGCACCCTCCTGGCCGCCGAGCGCCCGGCTAACTCCAGCGCGGGATGCCCCTTTTTCCGGCGCTGCGCCCTGGCCGAGCGCCTGCTCTGCGCCGGGACCTACCCCCCCTGGCGGCAGGTGGGGCCGGAGCAGGTGGCGCTGTGTCACCTGCTCGAGGACGCCGCCCCCGCCGTAAGCACCGGGTAAGGCCCCTTCCGGGGCCCGGGGGAGCCTCGCGGTCCTTGTGTCCTTGGGGGGCGCGTACTAAGATAGACCGCGAATAAGGCCATGCAGTTAACCCCTCGCCGGATGGGGCGATGAACAGTGTAAAATCTTTCGTGAGCCGGTGGCTAAAGGTGCAGCCCGAGGAGATCGGGGTGTTCCTTTGGTCCGCGGCCATCTTGTACCTTATCCGCACCTCCAACATTCTTTTCAACAACTTCGCCGAAACCGCCTTTCTCAAGCGTTTCGGCGTCGAGTACCTGCCCATCGTCTACATCATCAACTCCCTGACCACCTTCCTGATCATGGCGGCCATAACCGGGGTTTTGCGCAAGCTGCCCAGCGGGCGCATGCTGGCCTACATGATGGTGTTCTGCGGCCTGTCGGTGGCCGCCCTGCGCCCGGTGGTGAGCATGGGCTTCGACCTGGTCTATCCGGTTCTGTTCGTGCTAAAGGCCCAGTACGAGGGGCTGTTGGCCTTGGTGTTCTGGAACCTGGCCAACGACTTTTTCAACACCCGGCAATCCAAGCGCATCTTCCCCTTGATCACCGCCGGCGGCGTGATCGGGGCCATCATCGGCAGCTTCATAACCCCGGCCCTGTCCAAGGCCGTCACCTTCGACAACCTGATGCTGGCCTACGCGGTCTCCTGCATGCTGGGAGCGGCCATGGTCTGGGGCATGAACCGCCAGTACCCGGTGCTCAACATTTCCGAGCGCAAGAGCAAGAAAAAGGCCCCCAAGATTTCCATGATCCAGGAGATCAAGCAGATCGGCCCCATGATCAAGGAGTCGACCCTGCTCAAGATACTGGTGCTACTCACCCTGCTGCCCAACATCGCCCTACCGATCATGAACTACCAGTTCAACTTCGCGGTGAACGAGACCTACGCCACCGAGGGCGGCATGGTGGCCTTCTTCGGCTATTTCCGAGGGGTGCTCAACATCGTGAGCCTGGTCATCTTGTTGTTCGTGGGCAAGATCTACACCCGCTGGGGCCTGCCGGTGGCCTTGATATTCCACCCGGCCAACTACGCCATAGCCTTTTTGGCCTTTTTGTTCCGCTTCGACATCGTCACCGCCATGTACGCCCGCCTGTCCACCCGCGTCTTGCTGGTGACCATAAACAACCCCGCCCGCAACATCCTGGTGGGGCTGTTCCCCGACGAGTTCCGGGCCCTGCTCAGGCCCTTTTTGCGGGGCACCGTGGTCAGGGTGGGCATCCTGGTGGGCTCGGGCATCATCTTCCTGTCCGAGCACCTGGTGCACCCGCGCTGGCTGTCCATCGTGGGCCTGGTGGTGTCCCTGACCTGGGTGGCCACCAGCATCTGGCTCAAGCGCTCCTACTCCGACATCCTCCTGGGGCTCATAGGGCGCAACGTCATAGACCTGCGCTCCCTGCAGGACCAGGACGTGGGGGTGATCTTCAAGGACAAGCGGGCCCAGGACCAGCTGGTGGAGGCCTGCATGGCCTCCCAGGGCAAGGCCTGCCTGTGGTACGCCGAGATGATGAAGGCCCAGCAAGTGCCCGAGATGGAGGAGCATCTGCTCAGGCTCATCCAGACCAAGGACGAGAAGACCGCCATCAGCCTGCTGCCCCTGGTGCCCAAGGGAATCGGCCTCAAGGCCCTGGAGGCCTACGCCGCCCTGGCCGACCCGGCCAAGCCCGAGCTTACCGCCGCCCTGGCCGCCGCCGCCGGGCACCTACCCCTGGAAGAGTCGGCCTCCTTCCTGCGCCGCCTGCTGGAGGAGCAGCCAGACCTGAGGGTGCAGGCACAGGCGGTGATCGGCCTGTACCACCTGGAGCCCGAGAAATACCATCCCATCATCCAGCGGTGGCTGGAGAGCGGGGACCACGACCAGCGCCGGGCGGGCGTCATCGCCGCGGGCGGTTCGGGCAACCAGGAGTTCCGCCCCGGCCTGCGCCGCATGTTGGACGAAGACCCCAAGGCCGATTTGGTGCCGGACATCCTGACCGCCCTGGGACGCCTGGACGATCCGGGCATGGACGAGTTGGTGCTGGCCAGGTTGCACGACGACCCCGCCTCGCTGCCCCTGGAGGTGCTGACCAATTTCGAGCTGAAGGGCGAGACCGAACTCAAGGCCTTCATCCGTCTGCTGGGCAGGGAAAAACAAGAGATCCGCGACATGGCCCTGGAACGGCTGTCCGAGGCGGAAAACCTGGACAGCGCGGTGCTCATCGAGGCGCTCAGCCTGCCCAACCGGCGGCTGCGCCGGGGGCTCTACGAGCTGATGGGCCAGCTCAAGATCGGCGACCGGGAGATCATCGCCTTTGCCCGGAGCAGCCTGGAACTGGCCTACTCCAACATCGTGGAGGCCGTGGCGCTGGAGAAGCTGCCCGAGGCCCCGGAGCGCGACCTTTTGATCCAGCACCTGATGGAGCACAAGAAGGCCAGGGTGGAGACCATTCTCCGGGTGCTGGCCACCCAGGAGGGGTCGGACCAGATGCGCCTGGTGATCCGGGGCCTGTCCTCGGCCGACGGCAAGCTGCGCTCCAACGCCATCGAGGCCCTGGAGTCCATGGTGGGCAGCGAGCTGTCCCAGGCCATGCTGCCCCTGGTGGAAGAGGGCCAGGTGAACGAGACCCTGGCCGCCGGGCGCAAGCTGTTCAAGCTGCCCACTCACTTTGACGGCGAGCAGGGCCTGATGGAGCACATGCTGGCCAAGAAGAACTGGGTCACCCTGTATTTGACCCTGGTGGTGCTGGGCCAGCAGGAGCAGGGCCTGGGGCCTTACCGCGAGGCCCTGCAGCGCCTGGCCAAACACCACAACCCCTACGTAAGCGCAGAGGCGGCCCGTTTGGCCGCCAGAGTCTGAGCCCCCCGGCAAGGAGCGAGTCATGAGTCAGGAAACCAGCCTGTCGGAAAAAATCCTGCTGCTTAGGCGCATGGAGATATTCGAGGGCCTGGCCGTGGCCGAGCTGGCCGCGGTGGCCTCGGTGTGTCAGGACTACGAGGCCAAGCCCGATGAGAACATCATCACCGAAGGCGATGTGGGCGAAAGCATGTACCTGATCGTCAAGGGCAGGGTGGTGGTTTCCCAACTGGGCGAGGATGGCTGCTCCATGGAGCTGGCCACCCTGGGCGAGGGCGACTACGTGGGCGAGATGGCCCTGTTTGACGATGCCCCCCGCTCGGCCACGGTGGCCGCCAACGGCCCGGTGCGCCTATTGGTGCTCTACAAGCGGGAGTTCGACGAGACGGTGCGCGAGTATCCCCAGGTGGCCTTGCAGATGTGCAAGGAGCTGAGCCGCCGCCTGCGCAAGCTGCACGAGAAGATCCACGCCATCCCGGTGTGCGACCTGCCGTCCTCCTTCACCAACGGTGAGAAAGAAAACGGCTCAAAGCCCGATTCAGAACCCGGCTAAGCTCCGCCGCTTTTTCCGGATACACCCGGCTGTACTCCAGGTCGGCGTAGAGGTCCTTGTTCAACTCCATCTGCACCGCCACCGCGCCCCTGGCCCTTAACCTGGGGCCGTAGCGAGCGATGATGTGCCCTCCGGCGTAGGGGGTGTTGTAGGCCACGCTCAGGCCTTGGTCGCGCAACGCCTCCCCCAACAAACGAAACACCTCGGGCGGGCAGGTGGGCTCGCCGCGCTCCGGGGCCGCCTCGCCGCCCTCGCCGCCGCGGTTGCTCAGCACCACGTCGGCCCGCTTGGCGCCGGGGTCCGGGGCCTCGGCCGGGCCGATGCCGTCCAGGGAGTGGCCGTCCAACAGGACCCGCACGCCGGGGGCGGCCAGGGCCTCGGCCATCTCGCGGTGCCAGGGCCGCCAGAAGCTCTCCACCCAGCGGCGCTTAAGCGCCTGGTCCGGGCCTTGGCCGGGGGGGAACACCGCCCGCCCGGCGTAGTCGATGGCCGCCACCACCCCCTTGGGTCCCAGGTCGTCGGGGGCGCGGTTCAGGTCCACCACCAGGCGGGTCTGGGGGGCGGGCAAAACCTTGAGGGCGGGCAGGGGGCCGAAGACCTCCCGTGAGCCCAGGTCCACCGACTGCTCCACCTCCAGCGGGCTGAGCGCCAAACGGGCCGCCGCCTGGGGGGGAACCTGGGCCGAGCAGTGGGGCAGCGAAATTACCAGAGGCAGAACAGAAGCCTCGTTAGGCATGGCCCTTGAGCCTCCGGACCTGCTCCTCCACGAAGTCGGCCACCATGGATTCTATCTTGATGCCGTCCAGCCGGTTTATGCGCGGGATGCCGCCGGGGCTCACCACGTTTATCTCCACCAGCTTGTCGCCGATGATGTCCAGGCCCACGAAGTACAGGCCGTCGGCCATGAGCCGGGGCCGTATGGTCTCGCAGATGCGGCGGTCGCTTTCGGTTATCTCGTGCTTGGCCGGAGTGGCCCCGGCGTGGATGTTGGTGCGGAAGTCGCCCTCGGCCGGTATGCGGCGCATGGCTCCCAGAATCTCGCCGTTTAAAAGCATGACCCGCACGTCGCCGTGCTTTTTCACCTCGGATAGATACTCCTGCACCATGATGGCTTCGCGCTCGGGGTAGGGCTTGTAGGAGTTCACGTAGTAGTGGATCAGGCTGTTGAGGTTGTCGCGGTCGTGGCTGCTTACCTTGATGACCCCCTCGCCCCGGGAGCGGCTGAGCGGCTTGACCACCATGGCCCCGCCGAACTCGTCGATAACCTTGCGCACGCGTTTGGGGTCGCGGCTTACGTGGGTCTCGGGGATGATCTCCGGGAAGTTGAGCAGATACAGCTTGCTGCTGGCCAGCATCTGGCCGGTGGTGCTGTTGATGGTGAACACCTCGCCGCGCACGTGGTGCAGGTATTCCAGGGTCTGGTAGTTGAGCGGCGGGTCCTTGCGCAAAAACAGGGCGTCGATGTCGGTGATCTCCTCGAAGATCAGCTCCTCGCGCTTCAGGCAGGCGATGGCGTCGTTCCAGTAGTCGCGCATGGACTGGTCCGGGGCCACGCTGACGTTGCGCATGCGCGCCACCAGGCGCGAGCCGCGCACGTAGACGTCGTGGGGCTCCAGGAAAAACACGGTGTGCCCCCGCTGGTTGCACTCGTACATCAACCAGCTCGTGGTCTCGTTTTCGGGCTCGATGGACTCCAGGGGGTCCATCATAAAGGCGATAATCATATCCCCGCCCCGCTGATGTAGTAAATGCGCCACCCACCATGGCGCAATAAAGCCGGCCGTGAAAGAAGCCGGCTCCCACGGAGCGAAAGCAGCGCCTTCACCCCTGCTCGGCTTTTTACTTTAGCACAAAGGCCCGTAGTGTGACAGGCGTGGCGGCCCGGTTCAAGGCACCGCGAACACCTCCACCGGCTGACTGCGCCCCTTCACCGTGGTGGCGCGCAGGCGATCGAGGGCCACCCCCTCCCCCAGGGCGGCGGCGGTGGACCCGCTCATCAGGATGTCGCGGCCCATGGCCTTGGTCAGCTCTTGCAGGCGGGCGGCCAGGTTCACCGTGTCGCCTACCAGGGCGTAGGTAAGCCTGCCGCCGCCGCCGATGTTGGCCGCCAGGGCCGGTCCGCTGTGGATGCCGATGCCGTGGCGCAGGGGATGGTGCCCGGTGGCGATGAGCCGGGCGTTGTAGGCGGCCAGACGCCGCCGCATGGCCAGGGCCGCCTCCAGGGCGTGGCGGGGATGGTCGGCCAGGGCCAGGGGCGCGCCGAACACCGCCTCGATCTCGTCGCCGATGTATTGCAGCACCAGGCCGCCGTGCTCCTCCACCGCGGTGGCCATGTGCTGAAAATAGCCGTTGATCACCATGACCACCTCCTTGGGGGGAGTGGTCTCGGCCAGGGTGGTGAAATCACGCAGATCGGCGAAGATCATGGTGACCTGTTTGATCTCGCCGTCCAGGGGGATGCGCCCGGCCAGTATCTCGTCGCGCACCTGCTGGCTGACGTACAGGCCGAAGGCGTCCTTGATGCGCTCGCGCTCGGCCAGGCCCTCGGTCATCTGGTTGATCATGTCCGCGGTGTAGCCTATCTCGTCGTTGGCCATCACCTGCACCCGGTTGCCGAAGTCGCCGCCGCGCACCTTGCTCAGCACCCGCACTATTTCCCTGAGCGGCCGCACCATGTTCACGGTGACCAGGGCGGCCAAGCCCACCGCGTTGACCATGAACATCACGCAAAGCACCACCACCGCGGTCTGCAAATCGCCCAGCACCTCGGCCGCCGGAAGGCTGCCCACCTCCACCAGGCGGGCCGACCCCTTGATAGTGAAGATGATGGCCAGGAAGGGGACCATGCAGGCCCCCAGCAAGAGCCCGGCCATACGCACGCCGATGCGCATGCGCCAGGCCCCCCGCACCCGCGAGAGGCCCCCGTTGGGGAAGAACACCGGGGCCAGCTTGTGCTGCAGCATATGCTCCAGCAGGAAGAAGGCGGTGGTCACGGTGATGGCCCCCACGAACAGCGAGCGCAGGGCCATGACCCCTCCGAGGTGCGTCGCCACGGGCAATTGGAACAGGACCAGGGGAAAGACCAGGGCGGCCAGGCCCCACAGGAAAAGGTTGAGGCACACGGCCACCCAGGGCTCGTTGAGCAGGCGGCGGCTGGCCAGCTTGGTGAGCGCCGGGCTGGACTTGCGGCCCCCGGCCAGGTCGGCCAGGTGTCGGCGTATGGGCCGCTCCCAGGTGAGCAATACGCCGAATCCCACCGTGAAGGCGAAAAGGTCGTAGATGATGATCAGCCACATGATTTCCGGGGTGCGGGGCAGACGGATCATGTAGGCCCAACGGTCCAGTGCCGCCATTAGGGCCACCCCCATAATGTTGGCCATCAAGTTGCCGAAAAGCATGAGGTTGGCGAGAAAAAAGCGCCTAGCGCGGGTCAACCGGTCCTCCCGGATGGAGTTTATATCTCCAAGGCCATGCCCTCGGCGGCGGCGTCCACCGCCATGCCGCCGGCATGCTCCCGAGCCGCTTCCACCACGCTTTGCACTTGGTCGTCGCTGCGGTCCGGGTCGTGATGGGTCAGTAGCAGGCGGCCCGCCCCCGCCGCCCGGGCCAGGGCCACGGCGGAGGGCCAATCGGAGTGCCCCCGGCCATGGTAGGGGCCCATTTCGCTGGGCAGGTATTGGCAGTCGTGGATGAGCACCTTGGCTCCCCGGCAGAAATCCACCAGGCGGGGCGGGGGGCCTTGGGGAGGCAGTTCGTTGTCGGTGATGAACACCAGGGCGCCCTCGGGGCCGTCGAAACGGTAGCCGATGCTGCCCTGGGGATGGCTCAGCGGGGTGGTGCGCACCTGGTAGCCGCCCAGGGTAAAGCGGGGCGGGTCCAGGCCGGGGCCGGGCACGATGTCGGCGGGGAGCTGGTCAAAGGGCACCGGGAAACCGCCCACCGGACGCCCGGAATAGAACAGGCGCTTCAGCCCGTGCAGGGCGTTGGGCCAGCCGCCCACCGAGATGGTCATGGCCGGGTCGAAGATGGGGGCGAAAAAGGGAAAACCCATGAGGTGGTCGGGGTGCAGGTGGGTGATGAGCAGAGTGACTTGCTTGCACTTGCCCAGCAGGGCCTGGCCCAGAGGCCGGATGCCGCTGCCCGCGTCGATAATTACCTGCTGCCCGCCCAGTTCAAGCTGTAGGCAGGTGCTGTTGCCCCCAAAACGCAGGGTGTTAGGACCCGGCGCGGGGATGGAGCCCCTGGTTCCCCAGAATCTCAGGCGCACTTGAATATGCCTCCCGTTGGTCCCGGCGTTGGTGCAACTCGCCCTAGAGAAAAGAGCCTAACACAATCGGCCATTACCGGCCAGGGCCGCCAGGCGGTAGAGCACCACCCGGGCCATGGGCTCCATTACCGCGGCGTCCACCTTTTGCTTCAGCTCCGGGGCCAGGCCCTCCAGGCCCTGGGCGGCCCAGGCGAACAGGGGGCTGTCCGCAAAAGGCTTGCCCTGGGGCGGGGCCATGGGCAACTCGCTGTGGCGCAGGTAATGGTATTGCCGCTTGAGGTGGCCCTTGGGGTTGAGCACGTCGGTCAGGGGCCTGCGGAAATAGGCCGACACATAGAACACCAGGGGCTCCAAATAGGGGAAGCGCACCGGCTTGTGAAAGTAGCGCGAGGCGTTTCTGAACAAGGCGGTGTTACCGGTGGTCATGTTGTGGATGCGCTTGAAGTGCAGGATGGGCCAATAGCCCCGGGGGCCGGTGAGGGCGAGCATCCGGGAGCCCAGGCCTGAGAGCATGCGGCTGTCCACCATGCCGCCGGGCCGGGGCCCGCCAAAGGAACGGGCCGCCTCCAAACGGTAGGCCACCCTGGTCAGGGGCTTTTGGGGCGACACCGGGCTTTTGAACAGCAGATCCTTGGGGCCCATGCGCGAGGTGAGGGCGAAAAACTGCATGGTGTCCGCGTTCTGCCCGCTGAGGATCTCGCCGCAGGAGGCCCGGCTGAAGGCCTGGTACATGGAAAAGGAGGAATGGGCCGCGAAGGGGTCGTGCTCCACCGCGTCGCTCAAATACTCGCGGTTCATCGGCTCGGTAAAGTCCACCGCCACCGGGGTGTAGGGCTTGCCCTGGGCCACGGCGTTTATCAGGGCCGCGCTGGCCTCCAGGCTGCGCTCCCGGTCCTGATAGGGCGCGGCCATGTAGATGGTCAGCACCTGCTCGATGCGCTCTTTTTGGCTCATGAGCAGGTAGTGGCTGTCGATGCCCGTGGAGTAGCACAGGGTGTAAGGCCCCGCCCCCAGGCGGCGGCCCACCACGGCGTAGAGGTCGTCCCAGGTGAAGGGCTTGCCGGCGGGCGGGTCGGGGCACACCGCCGCGGTCATGCCCAGGGACGCGCCCTCCACCTGGTAGAGGGTGCCCACGCTGAGCCGGTTCAGATCCTTGAAATAGGTGCGCCCCGGCGCGCAGGTCTTCTTGCGGCTGAACCAGGCCAACTGCGCCGGGTCGTAGGTCTCCCAGGCCAGCAGGTCGCGGCCCTGGGCGAAGGCCCGCCAGGAGTCGCTGATGACCAGGCGGCCGTCCTGGGACCACCAGTACACCGTGTTGCCCAGCTCGTCGGAAGTGAGCACCCGCTCCAGGGACCCGTCCCGGCAAACCAGGATGAGGTAGGCCCCGGAAAGGGCGGCCAGGCCGGACAGGCGGGAAGGGTCGGCCAGCCAGGCGGCCAGGGCCTCTTCCAGGGCACGGCCCACGGTCGTGGGGTCGTCATCGTAGTCCAGGCGCCCGTATTCCACCCGCCAGCCGGGGCGGCCCAGGACATGAACCTGACGCCCGGCGGCCTGGATGGTCCCTTGGCTTTGCAAATCCGCCCGGCGGCTTATTTCCACCCTGGCGTTGGTCAACTCCAGCAGCACGGCTTCTCCCCACCCAAAAGCTCAGACCCGCGATGCATGATTATAGCCCCCTTTAGGGGCTCCTAGAGCTTGAACCACTCGGTGAGTTTTTCCATCACCTGGGGGGTGGTCTTTTCGCTCAGGTTGATGGCGTCGCGCTTCTTGAAAACGCCGCCCACCTTTTGGTAGCGCCGGAAACCGGCCTTGGGCGCGCCGAACTCGCCGGTCTTTTTGTCGAGCTCGCGGTAGAGGAACAGCACCGTGGTCCACAGGCCCTTGTTGAGCACCTGCTTGTCCAATTGCTCCACCAAAACCTGGCCGTCCTCTTCGTATTGCACCGTCAACTCGTCGTAATCGTTGGCCACGTTAAATCCTTTCGGGTCCATATGAGGGGCGCCCCGTCCGGAGACCGGGCGGGGCGGAGAAATTCGCGCCAAGGCGCGCGGCTTCTATTTGAAGCGCTGCTTGTCCTCTTCCAGAGCGTCCACGATGTGGGCGGAAACCTCGGGAAGCTTCCAAAGGATGCGCTCCCAGGAGGGCAGGTGGCGCACCTCCAGGGACTCCTCCTTGAGTTTTTCCTCCAGGCGCAGGATGGTCTGTTGCAGGCCCTGGTCCACGAAGGGCTTGAACACATCGTAGGTGGCGGTGAGGCGCAGCATCTTTTCCGCGATGTGCGAGGGGGCCGAGAGGTGATCGGCGGTCTGGACGATGGCCCGGGAGAGCACCTCGTAGACCATGCTCTCCTCGGAGTCGCGGTCGTAGTTCAGGTTGTTGAACTCGGCGTTGTCCGAGTACTTCTTGATGATCTCCTCGGCGATGGACTCGTAGGTAAGCGCCAGGTCGCGGAAGAACTCCTCGCCCACCTCCAGGCCCTCCTCCACGATCAACGCGTGCAAGAGGGTCTGAATGATGTCCAGGGACATCTTGTGCAGGCCGCTCTTGGGGTCGTCGGTGCTCACCCGCTGGTGCTTGTGGTCGAAGCTCTTGCGGGTGAACTCCACCTGGGCCACGTGGGAGGCCTTGCGGAACACCTCGATGAGGGTGAATATCTCCACGCCCCAGTCCAGGGAGTAGCGCATCTTCCGTAACAGCCACATGTCCAGGCAGACCTCGCCGGAAAACGAATAGTCGAAGCTCAACAG
>Ga0180017_100489_pt1 | contig 13055 bp, 17 predicted proteins | sample KR46_S_MetaG_FD_129674 | JGI IMG/M metagenome (GOLD analysis project Ga0180017, IMG submission 129674) | Groundwater microbial communities from the Olkiluoto Island deep subsurface site, Finland - KR46_S_MetaG | ecosystem: Environmental > Aquatic > Deep subsurface > Groundwater | place: Finland...
CCCCGCTCATGGTCCATCCCAGGGGCGCGGTTGACAAGCCCATGCGCGGCGTGTTCACCACCCGCTCGCCCAACCGGCCCAACCCCATCGGCCTGCACCGGGTCACGCTGGTGGCGATCGAGTCGCCCGCCACCCTGATCGTGGAGCCGCTGGAGGCCATCGACAACACTCCGGTCATCGACATCAAGCCCGTGCCCAGAGGCACCCGATAGCATGGATCAGTTCGAGGCTGTTGAAACCAAAGAGGAAAATCACGTCGCAGGCTGGGTGACCACCACCGACTCCGCCCGCCTCTGGGTCGAGGTGCGCGGCCAGGGGCGGCCCATTGTGTTCGTGCACGGCTGGACCATGAGCTCACGCTTCTGGCGCAGACAGCAATCGCTGGCCGACGCCTTCCAGGTCGTCACCTTCGACCTGCGCGGTCACGGCAGGTCAGACACCCAGCTGCGGGGCCACACCATGCCCCGCTACGCCCGCGATCTGCGCGAGGTCATCCGCGCCCTGGATATCAAGGGGGCGGTGCTGGCTGGCTGGTCCATGGGCGGCGCGGTGGTCCTGGAATACTGGCACCAATTCGGCAGCGACAGGCTCTCCGGCATCGCCCTGGTGGAGAGCAGCCCCCACCCCATGGCCGACGCCCCCTGGAACACCCACCGCTATCGCGGCCTCGGCCCGGAAGCGGTCAGGGAGGACATGGAGGCCATGACCAGGGACAGAGCCGGGTTCGGCGTCCGGTTCATCAATGAAATGTTCCTGACCGGGCAGGCCCCGGCCCACGCCCTGCGCTGGATGCGCGACGAGCACCTGCTGGCGACCGACCAGACTGCCGCAGCCATCTATCAGGACTACGTGGCCCGCGACTACACCCCGATCCTGCCCACCGTCACCCTGCCCGGACTGGCCGTGTATGGCCGCTCAAGGCACATGTGCTTTGGCCCGTCCACGGGCCGGTTCGTGGCCGGGTCCATCCCGGACGCGCGCTTCGTCATCCTGGAGCGCAGCGGCCACATGCCCTTTTACGAGGAACCAGACACCTTCAATACCGAAATGCGGCAATTCCTGACCCGGCTGCCGTAACCCGCCCCGGTCCATGACAATGAGAAACGCCCGGTCCGCATCAGCGGACCGGGCGTCAGAATGTTGAAACAGTCCACTCTGGCTACCACTGGGGCACGAGCCGACGGATGGGGCCGAGCACCTTGGAGACACGGCTCCCGGTCGGGCTGGGAACATCGCTTGCCCCGCCAGCCACCTCGAAGGTGTGGAAAAAGTCGGGGTCCGCCGCCCTGGCCACGGCCAGCACGAGCCTCATGTCCTTGCGCTTGCAGACCACGAACTGCACGGTCACCGGCCCGGCGGAGTCCTCGCCCGCCACGGTGGTGATGCCGAATCCCGCGGTCCGGATGGCCCTGGCAATCTCTGCGCCGTGCCAGGCGCTGATGATGCGCACCACCACGTTGCCCAGCGCCAGCTTCTTCTCGGCCATGATGCCGACCACGTTGCCGCAGGCAAAACCCAGGGCGTAGCAGAAGCCGAGGAAGGGCTCCTCGCCCACCTTGAGCATCACCGCTGAGGTGCCAAAAATCCACAGGGTCATCTCAAGGCAGCCCAGACAAAAGGCAGCCTTGGACTCGCCAAGCACGGTGACCATGGTCCGAACCGTGCCAAGGGTCAGGACAGCCACCTCGGCCAGAAACACAAGGGCTCCCAGGAACAGGACATTTTCCATCATTGTTTTTCCCTCTCGAAAATTGAGAAGAGGGACTTCTAAGGCCGCCATTTTGGCGCGTCAAGAGGAATCTGCACAAAAAAAAGGGCGGCCCCGAAACGGGACCGCCCTGGATATCCGTCGTGAAACGGCAGTTGAGTGGCAGCCGGTTATTTCTTCAACCAACTCATCATCTTGCGCAGGCGGCCACCCACTTCCTCGATCTGGGACTCGGCACCGATGCGGCGCATGGTCTTGAGCCCCACCTGCCCGGCCTTGTTGTCGAGGATGAAGTCGCGGGCAAACCTGCCGGTCTGGATGTCCTTGAGCACACGGCGCATCTCGGCGCGGGTCTCCTCGGTGATGATGCGCGGGCCGGTGACGTAGTCGCCGTATTCGGCGGTGTCGGAAATGGAGTAGCGCATCTTGGCCATGCCGCCCTCGTACATCAGGTCAATGATCAGCTTGAGCTCATGCAGGCACTCGAAATAGGCGACCTCGGGCTGGTACCCGGCCTCGACCAGGGTGTCGAACCCGGCCTTGCACAGCTCGGTCAGGCCGCCGCAGAGCACGGCCTGCTCGCCGAACAGGTCGGTCTCGGTCTCTTCCTTGAAGGTGGTCTCGATGACGCCGGAGCGGGTGCCGCCGATGCCCTTGGCATAGGCCAGGGCGATGTCCATGGCCTTGCCCGAGGCGTCGTTGGCCACGGCGGCCAGGCAGGGAACCGCTCCGCCCTCGGTGTAGGTGCGACGCACGAGGTGGCCGGGGCCCTTGGGAGCGATCATGATGCAGTCCACGCCCTTGGGCGGCACGATCTGCTGAAAATGGACGTTGAAGCCGTGGCCAAAGGCGATGACGTTGCCTTTTTCGAGGTGGGGCAGGATGTCGGCGGCAAACACCTCGGCCTGGTACTGGTCGGGGAGCAGGATCATGATCAGATCGGCCTGCTTGGCCGCATCGGCCACGGACATGGGCGCAAAGCCGTGCTCCTTGGCCAGATCGTAGTTGGGACCGCCGGGGCGCTGGGCCACGATGACATTGATGCCGGAGTCGCGCAGGTTCTGGGCGTGGGCATGGCCCTGGCTGCCGTAGCCGACAATGGCCACGGTCTTGTCCTTGAGCAGGCTCAGGTCGGCATCTTTCTCGTAATACACTTTCATGGGGGTCTTCTCCTCGATATTTTTCGCCACGATGGGCCGCAATTTCAGGTTGTTATGTAAACGCGCAAAAACACCGGGCAAAGGGGTATCCCCCGGCCCGGCACACGCATGGTCGTGGATTATAGGTCGATCTGCATGGAACGCTGCATGGCGACGTTGCCCGTGCGGGCAATCTCCTTGATGCCGAACCGGCCCAGGAGACTGATCAATGCGCCGATCTTGCCCTGATCGCCCGTGACCTCAATGGTCAGCTCGTCGATGCTGACGTCTACAACCTTGCACCGGAAGATGTCAACAATGCGCAGAATCTCGGCCCGTTTGGAATCCTCGGCATTGACCTTGATCAGGACCATCTCGCGCTCCACGGATTTCATCTCCGTGAGATCCTTGACCTTGATGGTGGGCACCAGCTTGCGCAGCTGCTTGACGATCTGCTCGATGATCTGGTCGTCGCCCTCGGCCACGATGGTCATGAGCGAGACGCCCTTCTCCAGGGTGGGAGCGACGTTGAGAGAGTAAATGTTGAAGCCGCGACCGCTGAACAGGCCGGACACGCGGGACAGGACGCCCGGCTCGTTTTCAACCATCACGGAAAGGGTGTGTTTCTTCATCGTCATTCTCCTAAACGAGCAGCATCTCGGTAAGCGAGGCACCGGCGGGGACCATGGGATACACGTTCTCCTCCCTGGCCACCCGGATGTCCACGATGACCGGCTTGTCGAGGGCAAAGGCCTCGCGAAGGGTCGATTCGACATACTTCTTTTCGGTCACGCGAAAACCCGCCGCCCCGTAGGCCTCGGCCAGCTTGACGAAATCGGGCTGGGCGTCGAGGCAGGTCTCGCAGTAGTTCTTCTTGTAGAAAAGCTCCTGCCACTGGCGGACCATGCCGAGGTAACCGTTGTTGAGAATGACGATCTTCACCGGCAGCCGGTTGCAGACCACGGTCATCATCTCCTGGATGCACATCTGGATGGAGCCGTCGCCGGCGATGTCTATGACCAGCTTGTCGGGAAAGGCGCGCTGCGCGCCCATGGCCGCGGGAAAGCCATAGCCCATGGTGCCCAGCCCGCCCGAGGTGAGCAGCGTGTTGGGCTTGGTGTACTTGTAGAACTGGGCGGCCCACATCTGGTTCTGGCCCACTTCGGTGGCGATGATGGCGTCGCCCTTGGTGATCTCGTAAATCTTCTCCACCACGTATTGCGGTTTGATGATGATGTCGTCGTCCTTGTAGGTCAGGGGATGCTCCCTGCCCCATGCCTGGACCTGATCGACCCATTCCTTGTGGTCCGCCACCCAGTCGAACTCGTCGAGCGAGGCCTCGGACTCGCTCCTGAGCGCGGCCAAGGCCGCCTTGCAGTCCGCCACCAGCGGCACGTGAACCGACACGTTCTTCTGGATGGAGGTGGGGTCCACGTCGATGTGGATGATGGTCGCCTTGGGGGCAAAGGTGTCCACCTTGCCAGTGACGCGGTCGTCGAAGCGCGCGCCCACGGCCAGCAGCAGATCGCAGTTGTTGACGGCCATGTTGGCGGCAAAGGTGCCGTGCATGCCGAGCATGCCCAGGAACAACTCGTCGTCGCCCGGAAACGCGCCCAGCCCCATCAGGGTCGAGGTGACCGGGATGCGCAGGTTGCGGGCCAGCCAGGTCAGATCCTCGTGGCTGCCCGAAGTGATCACGCCGCCGCCGGAGTATATGAGCGGCCTGCGCGCCTTCTTGAGCAGTTTCATGACCTTGCGCACCTGCCCGACATGCGGCTTGCTGGTCGGGTTGTAGCTGCGCATCTGCACGGTTTCGGGATAGTGGAACTCGGCCACCTGCTGCATGACATCCTTGGGCAGGTCCACGAGGACCGGGCCGGGACGGCCCGAACGGGCCAGATAAAAGGCCTGTTTGACCGTCGCGGCCAGATCCTCGATATCCTGAACAAGATAGTTGTGCTTGGTGCACGGCCTGGTGATGCCGACGATGTCGACCTCCTGGAAGGCGTCGTTGCCGATCAGGGCGCGCGGCACCTGACCGGTGAGGATGACCACCGGGATGGAATCCATGTAGGCCGTGGCAATGCCGGTGACGGTGTTGGTGGCTCCGGGGCCGGAAGTGACCAGACAGACCCCCACCCGCCTGGTGGCCCTGGCGTAGCCGTCCGCCGCGTGGATGGCGCCCTGCTCGTGCCTGACCAGGATATGCTCCACCGTGGAGTTGGGTATCTCGTCATAAATGTCGATGACGGCTCCGCCGGGGAAGCCGAACATGACCTCAACGCCTTCCTTTTCCAGACACTTGAGCAGGATCTGGGCCCCGGTCAACTTCATGCTACGCCTCCAGGGTCCTGTATTTGTCCAGCGCCAACTGCAACCGGGTCTTGCCGGCCAGCTTCTTCTTCTTGAGTTCCTTCACTTCCTGGGACTCGACGGGCGAAAGAAACGACTTGGCTTCGAGCTTGTCGATCATTTTTTCGTACACGACATGCTGATCCCACAAAGCCATCAGTTCGGCATCCTCGGCCCCGTGCTTCTCGATGAGTTCAAGGTCTTTGGCTTCCATGTACCGCTCCTTTTTAACGGGTTATTGCGGGCTGCCGACCGGACAGAGTCCTGTCCAGTCAGGTTCGGCCACCGTATTCAGCGCCAGGAGTTTCTTGCGGGTGGTCTGGCCCGACTCGATGACCACCTGGCTCTTCTTCACGTTCAAGACACTCGCCACAAAGGCCACCAGGGCCTTGTTGGCCTTGTTGTCAACGGCAGGGGCGCACAGGCGGATCTTGACGCACTGCTGGTAGACCCCGGCGACTTCGCTCTTGCGCGCTCCGGGCTGCACCCAGACGGCGATGCGCCATCCGTCCCTGCATCTGCTGACATATTCTGGAAGGGAAATATGACAATCCCGCCTTAGTCGACTTTCTTGAGATACATGAGCTTGGATTCAAGCTCCTCGACCTTGTTTTTCTCCGGATCGCTCATTTCGAGCATCTCCAGGTGGGACTTGAGCAGCCCTTTGAGCTGCACCTCGAACTGCACGCGCCGACGCTTGAGGTCCTCGATCTCCTCGTGGATCTGGGCGAGCCGGTTGTGGCCCTTCTGGACGGTGGAGTCGGCCTTGGCGCGGGCCTCGTCCAGGATCAGCTGGGCCTCCCTGGTGGCGGCCACCTTGAGGTCGTCCACCATCTTCTGGGTGCTCATGAGGGTGTCGCGCAGGGTTTCGTCGCGCTGGCGATACTCCTTGAGCGACTGCTCCATCTGCTTGATCTTCTTGCGCATCGATTTTTGCGCATCGGCAGACTCGCCCAGGACTTCGGCCAGCTCCAGCAGGAACTGCTCCACCTCCATGCGCGAATAGCCGAACACACCTCTCGAAAACTGCTTGTTGAGCAAATCGATCTTGGAAACGGTCACGACAAACCTCCCTGATTTAAGGAGTTACATCATGGGGCCGCTGCCCATTGAATAGGCAAGGCGCAGGAGATTGCCGACCACGACGATCTCGCACACCTTGATGGCCAGGATGACGATGATGGGCGAAAGGTCGAACCCGCCCACCACGGCAAAGGGTATCCAGCTTCGAATCTTGTAGAAGACCGGCTCGGTGATGCCGCGCAGGAAACGCACGATGGGGTTGTAGGGATCGGGATTCACCCAGGAAAGCAGGGCGGAAATGATGACGATCCAGAAGTAGGCGTTGAGAACGATGCCGAGAACGGTTGCGATAGCGCGGACAATCAAGTCCATGAAGCCTCCAGAAAGACAGGATAATTTTCCGTATCCGCCAATGATGTCAATGGTGTTAATTTCGCACACCAGGGTGCAAGAATCAAGTCCTAATGCGTGGGCAGCAGCCCTTTGTAGCTGCGCTGCATGGCCGCCTTGATCTCCCAGAAACTCTCGATGTGCACCTGGGCCTGGAGGGTCGCGTCGCGATAGGCCCAGAAGCGGACCCCGGCGGCCCTGGCCGTCTTCTCGTCAACGTGGGAGTCGCCGATGTAGGCCACTTCCTGCGGAGCAAGCCGGTGGGCGGTCATGATCCGGTGCACGCCTTCGGGGTGGGGTTTGGGCGTGGCCACCTTGCCCGAGGTGATGACCGGGAAGAAGAACCCCTCAAGGTCCATGAGCTTGAGGATCATGCCCATGCTGTCGGTGCGGCTGGTGTTCACGGCCAGCTTGAAGCCCGCGTTGCGCAGCCACCACAGGAATTCCCGGATGCCCTCGGAACGCTTGAGATAAGGAAGAAGCGTCTTGGCGTCGAACTCCTGGACAACGGCCCACGCCTGCCGGAACAGCTCGCCCGGCGCGATGAACCGGATCGAGTCCTTGTGGGTGCGGGTGTGGACGTAGGACTTCTCCTCGTCGGTCAGGGGCGGCAGGCCGAGCCGCTCCTTGATCATGCCGTAGTAGCGCATGTTGGCCTCAAAGGAGTCTATGAGCACCCCGTCGCAGTCGAAAATGATGCACTTGAGTCCCCGCAACAGGCAGGGATTCATGAGTTGGTTGGCCAGGGCCATGCTGTCTCCTCGTGGCTAGCTTATGATGGCGACACAGAGGTCGCGGTCGGCTGCGGGCATCGCCTCCGAGGCCTTGCGCCGCCCGGCCAGCCGCCAGGCGGGCAGTGTGGCCGCGCGTGCGCCATGGGGCAGTCCGAGTCCGGGGTCCGCCAGTTCAAAGGGCAGGCCGTCCGCCAGCCAGGACGCGATGATACCCTGATCGGCGCAGACAAGGACCGCGTCGCCGGGCAGGAACACGGGCAGCGCCTCGACCATGCGCTGCCACGGCAGGGGTATGGCCTGCCCGTCGGGCACGCCGCCGATGTGGCTGTGGGCTTGGCCCAGGGTGACCATGCGCTCCTCGCCCCGGTCCTCGTCGTCCAGACCAAGGGTGGTGTCCATGGACCTCCACGAATCGCGCACGCCCTGCTCCAGACCCTGAAGCTCAATCATCTTCTCCTCGAAGAACCAGCCCAGAAGCAGGACGAACTGGGCCTGGGCGCGGGCCGCCTTGGCAGCGCGCTCCTCCACCGCCCCCTCGCCGTCGCCAAAACGCTGAAGGAGCTGGGCCTGGATGGAGGACGGCGTCCCGTCATAGAATTCGTCCGGGGTCGTGGCCCCGAAATACGCCATCTCGGCAGGATCCTTGAACTGCTCGCCAAAGCTGATGCAGTCGCGGATGAGCGAAGCCGCGGTCCTGGGGTCAAGGGGCAGGCCTTCGGGCCTGAATCCGTTCTCCGACACGGCCTCGGTCATGCCCGGATCGAAGAATCGCAGCCCCGGCACGGGAGCAGCCGGGAAAAGAATCGGGTGCATATGGGGAAATGACAGCAGCATGGAACGGCTCCTCACTTCGATTGACTGGGTTCTCTATTCGCTTCAGGAAGTTGGAAATGGCGACACCGGCCCTCGCACACCGGGAGCGCCAGGCGGCAGATCCCCTCGCACACATGGGCGCAGGCTGGTGATTCGGCCTCGCGGCACAGGGCGTAGCCCTCGCAGTCGAAGCTCCGGGCAACGCGCTCGAACCGGCGCTCCCACAGATCGGGCGCAACGTCCTGGCCCACGCCGAAAAGCTCGGCCCGGACCAGGAAGTCGTCAAAGGCCGACTCCCAGCGCATGAGCACCCGGCACCGCCACGCCAGGGAGTATCCCGGATTGAGATGCTCCTCGTAGAGGCAACGCCCCATGGTATGATGCCGGCACAAAGCCCCCGGCATGGGCAGGATGTCAGCCATGGCTCTCCCTCAAGGCCGCCCGCGGGCCGCCCTCCACATCGTCTGGAAGGTGTAAGGCCCTGACGGGCAATTGTAAAGGCGCAACAGGATGGCACCCCACCCCGCTGTCATGAGAAAAGAGCCATCTTCTTGACCTGACAATGACGGGGGTGTATAGCCCTGACAATTCACGGCTTGAAGAATCAACACCATTTGGAGGCTTTCTTATGATCGGCGGATTCGGAGTATGGGAACTGTTGATTATCCTGGTCATCGTGCTGGTCATCTTTGGCGCCAAGAAACTGCCCGAAATCGGCGGCGGCATCGGCAAGGCCATCAGCAACTTCAAGAAGGCCACCAACGAACCCGATGAAATTGATATCACCCCGAAATCAGAAGAAAAGAAAGATACAGACGAGAAGAAAGACTAGACTCACAGAACGACCCGCGTCGGACTTTTCATGCCCGGCTGCCTTGGCAGCCGGGCTTTATTTTCGCCCTTTCCCAGACCGAGACCGCAAACGAACAAGCCCCCGAAGCCAACGGCTCCGGGGGCTTGTCTCAAATAAACGTGGAACCGCTAGCGTCCGACCTGCTGCGTCAACTGGTGGCTCAGGCCGCGCTGGGGCAGGTAGCCGAGCAGCAGCGAATCGAGCCGCTCGCCGCTGATGACGCGCACACTCCAGCTCGCGCCGACCCCGGAGGACTGCATGTCCAATTCCACCAGCTCCACCTCCTGCACCGCAGAGTCCCACTCGCGGAGCACACGGTCGAACTCCAGGGCCGCATCGGGCGAAAACCAGCCAACCACGGACAGTTCGTAGTGATTGGTCCTGGCATCCCTGACCTCGGCCCTGGTGAAATAGTGGCCCCAGATGTCGAACCAGACCACGGACAAATCCTTGCCATGGGCTGTCCAGGTGCGGTTGTCCGAGTCGAGCCGGGCCGTGTAGGCATTGCCTGCCCCCTTTTCCAGAACAAGCACGGGCGAGGTCACGGACTCCTGCCGGATGCCGGACAGGGCCACGAGGCCCGCGAGGGTGGCGCGCTCCTCGTCGCCCAGGTTCTGCGGCAGGGTCAGGGATGCGGGCTGGGGCGCGAGCACGGTGGCCATCAAACCCATGCGCTTCAGACCGTCGCGCAGCGCGGTCTTGTCAATGATCACGTCGAGGTTGAGGATCAGCCCGGCGTCTATGGCCTCGGAAGAGAGGATATTGTAACCCTGAACATAGGGCTTGGAGTAATCGACCATGTACCGGCGGAAAAACTCTGCCCTGGCCTCGTCAAGCTCTGCCGGGAGCATCAGGCGGGCCTCGTCGAGCACGGCCTGGGCAAACCCCTCGGCCATGGCCCGGTTGCGCAGCTCCATGGGCGAGACCCCGGCCTCGCCCGGCTTGAACACCCGCACGCTGGTCGCGTTCGCAACACCGGCACACAGGCACAGCCCCAGGAGAGCCGTCAAAAATATCCGAATCATCCGCATGCTCATTCCTCTTTCGCGGGCTGCCCCGCGCCGGATTCCCCGGATTCGATTGCAAAGGGCTGCGCACCGGGCGCGTCCGCAGACCCGGCAGGCGGATCAAGGACGATGACCACGCGGCAGTTGTCCACCGCGTCGCCCACCTGCATCATGGCCCTGACAAGACGGGCCATGGGCGACGAAATAACAAGATCGGTCCGCCACGAACCAAAGGTGCTCAGGGCGCGCACCACCAGCGGCCTGTCCCCCACACGCTCCCGGAGCGACGCGGGATCGTCGGTGACGGCATAGGCGGCCACACCCTTGTCTATGGCATTGGCCCGGCTGACCAGGAACGGTCCATAGGCCCCAAGGCCGTCCTGCCCATAAATGACCGGAGCCAGAGCCGGAGTGACCTGCAACCCGCGGGCGTCCACGATCACGCCGGTATAACCCGCAGTGCCCACGCCCGCCTCTTCAGGCACTTGGTCGACAAAGGCCATGTTCTGCTCCATGGAGGTGGACATCCTGGGCGCGATGCCGCTCTGGAACTGGATGGTGGTGGGCAGGATGACCTCGGCCAGCTTGCCCCGGAGACGCTCGAAGACGCGGATGTCACCGGCCTCGCCGACCGCGGTCGGACGCTCCAGGGGTGAGTTCTGGACAATGCCGCGCACTCGGGCCGTGGCGTCCTCTTCGTCGGCCAGATAGGCGCTCACCGTGCCCCTGGCGTCGATGCGCACGGCCAGGATCATGTCGATCAACTGCTTGCGCGCCTGGGTGGCGGCAAGACGCAGCGCGAACGAGGAGGATTCGCCGCCAACATCGATGCCGCTCTCCCCGTCTGTCCCATCACCGGCATGGCCGCCGAGCGGGCGCACCACCGCCACCTCGCCGCTGCCCCAGGCAATGGTCCCCCCATCGCCCACCGGCTGGACATAGCCCTGCAAGGCCCAAGCCCAGGCCGGAAGCGCGAGGATCATCGTCAGGACAAGAAAAAACCGCAGTGAATGCATATGTCTCAAGCGTCCTTCCCAAGCTTTAATCTCAAGCTTTTTTTCTCAAGCTTTTTTTCTCAAGCTTTTTTTCTCAAGCTGCGCGGATCATGGTGCGGAAACCGCGCTCGGCTCCCGCAAAAGCAGTCACGCATGTATCGTGCCTGCCGCTTTTCCGCAAGCCGCTTGCGGCAGCTCCGCCCGGATGCTAGCATGGCCGCACTGGGCAACTCAACAGGAGCCGCCATGCACATACACCTGATGCGACACGGCCAATGCCTGTCGCAGGAACTCAACCGCCACCAGCCACTCAGCCCCGTGGGCCGCGAGCAGACGATGAAAACGGCCAGGGCGGCACGTGCCCTTGGGTTGCGCTTCCAATTGATCGCGACCAGCTCCAAGGCCCGCGCGCTGCAAACCGCCGAGATCATGGCCGAGGCCACTGGCTATCCCCTCTCCCGCATTGCCGTGACAGACGCCCTCAACCCCATGGCCCAGGCCGACGACACCCTTGACTTCATCAACGGATACGAAGGGTTGGATTCAATCCTCGTGACAGGCCACCTGCCCTCGCTGGCGGTGACCGCCGCCCAGTTGCTGGGCGTGAAGGGACTGGAGCTTTCCTTTGATAACAGCTGCCTGATGCAGATAGTCGTGCCGAAACCCGGCGACAGGGGCATCCTCAACTGGCACCTCACCCCGATGCAACTGGGTCTGATCGCCGGGAGCTAATCGTCCGGACCAACCTGCCGATTGGCCAGCCAGTCGGCCACGCAGTCGGCCACGCTCCCGCCATCCCCCGGCGCGAACCAGCGGATGCCGGGTTCCTTGGCGAACCACGTCAGCTGCCGTTTGGCATAGGCGCGGGTGTTGCGCACCCAAAGGGAACGCGCCTGCTCCAGGGTGGTTTCGCCGCGCAGATAGGCCAGCATCTCGGCGCAGCCGATGCCGGTCCAGCCCGGCGCTTCCGGGTCCGGACATTTGGCGTGGGCCCGCGTCGCCTCGTCCACGGCCCCGGCAGCCAGCATGGCGTCAACGCGTCCGGCCAGATGCGGCTCCAACTCGTCGAGGGAGAGGCGCATGCCGATCTTGAGCGCGGCAAACGGCGCGGGCGTGTGCTCGCTGCTGGTGTGCCACCAGGTCATGGTCCGGCCCGTGGCCAGCAGCACCTCGGCAGCGCGGGCGTTGCGCTGGGTGTCGTTGGGATGAATCCTGGCCGCGTAGTCGGGATCGGCCTGCTCCAGTTCGGCATGGAGCCGCTGCGGTCCCTCGGCCCGTATCCGTTCCAGCACGGCCCGGCGGATGTCCGCCGGAATCTCTGGGATGGGCGCCATGCCCGAAAGCAGCGAGCGCAGATACAGCCCGGTGCCGCCCACCAGGATGGGCAGCCGCCCCTGGTCGCGCACTCCGGCAATGGCCTCCATGGCCAGTTCCACAAACCGGGCCGCGGTCATCCGCTCGGTCAGCGGCAGGAACCCGTAGAGCAGGTGCGGGCAGGCCGCCCGCTCCTCCTGATCCGGCTGGGCCGTGATGATCGGAAAATCCGCGTACACCTGACGCGAGTCGAAATTGATGACGCTGGCGGGCATGCGCCGGGCCACGGCAATGGCCGCGGCGGTCTTGCCCGTGCCCGTGGGGCCGAGCAGGCAGATGATGGGCGGGACCAAGGCCGGGACGGCACTGGAAGACGACGCGGTCACGACCGGCTCACACCCCTTCCCCGCAGCCGTATCCAAGGCCGAATTTGACGTTCAGGGCCTTGACCACCGGGCCGGGGACCAGCCCGCAGACATCGCCCCCGTACTGGGCCACTTCCTTGACGATGGTCGAACTGAGGTACATCCAGCGAAAATCGGTCATCATGAACACGGTCTCGATCTCGCGCCTGAGCTTGCGATTCATGAGCGCCATCTGGAACTCGTACTCGAAGTCGGACACGGCGCGCAGGCCGCGCATGATGACTCCCGCCCCCTTCTCTTCCACATAATCGATGAGCAGGCTGTCAAAGGGCTCGATGATGATGTGGGGGTCGTCGCGGAAG
>Ga0180017_100490_pt1 | contig 13052 bp, 11 predicted proteins | sample KR46_S_MetaG_FD_129674 | JGI IMG/M metagenome (GOLD analysis project Ga0180017, IMG submission 129674) | Groundwater microbial communities from the Olkiluoto Island deep subsurface site, Finland - KR46_S_MetaG | ecosystem: Environmental > Aquatic > Deep subsurface > Groundwater | place: Finland...
ATGCTCCCCTCATTATAAAAGTTTTTAGGTTTCTATTCCTGAAAATAATGAGTTTAAGACAAATAAAAAAGATTGTTTATTAAAACATCAATTTCAAAAACCCCCAAGTTTTTGACAGTGCCTCCTTAATAGAACTGATCTTACCCTCTTTAAACTGAAAAACAGACTGACCCTTTAATTCAATTTTATCACCTTTTTTTGGTCCATCCGGGACATCCACTCCCAGAATACCATTATAGTCTATTTTAACTATCATGTCCTCCTTTTCAAAGCTGACATCAGTGATTATGATTTCCCTTTTTTTGAAAAGATTAACGGCCTGGTAGGCCTGCCGGGTGAAAGAATTACGGCCCTTTAACTCCAGGGTGACCTTTCCCTGGGAGATGTTCTGGAATAGCATATCCTCATGTAGATAGGATACCATACCCGGTACATCGAATTTATTGTAAGCTAGAATGTAGTCTTCTACCATTTTGATTTTTTCCTTGTTTTCCATGGATTTACCTCGTTATAATCCTTTTTGTAACCTATTTATAGTGTAATAGTTTAAGTAGCTTACAAAAAGCAGGAGTTAATGATTCAAACTAAAAAACTTTGTTACTATATAACTTGATTTCTAACTACTATATTAGGGATAGTTGTAGGCTCCGGTAATCTGGATCCAGTGTGCATTTTTAAATGAAGGGGTAAGGCTTAATCTTAAGAAAGATTCATTTTTTTCAAATTTATCCCGCAAATCATCTGCTATTTCATCAGGAGAATAACCATTGTCTAAACCCTTATCAAAATATTTTAGAAACACACAATCAGTTACTGGAAGCTTAAATGTTTCATGATCTTTATCCATAAACTCCATATAGTAATTATAATTTCCTTCTGAGTTTTTTATAAAGTCAATGGCAATTATTTCATGTGGTTTTAATGTACCGATGGACCTTAAACCATCACCCTCTTTAATAAATCGATTTTCAAAAATAGGGGCAGAAAATATCTCCTGTACATGTTTATAAGCCAAATGTTCCATTAATTCTTTTTGCTCTTGCCCTGATAAGTTCCGCATAAAAACCGGACCTCTAATTAAATCCCATCTAACATCTTCAATATGAGGTGGTTGAGGTCGGGGTTTCATCAATTCAAATTTAACTACAGCAAAGGGTTTTATTATAAAACTACCATGACTATCCACTAAATTTCTTCTCCTAACCCCATAGGGCAAAATCGGGCGGAAGGTAGTTCCCTGGGAATCCACCCCACAAATACAAACCCTGTCATCTTTCATGCGGCTTAAATCGGTGATAATTAAGGTTTTAGAGCCTAAATTTTCCTTACTAACATAAGATGACTGTAACGGACTTTTTGGTTGTGGTTTGGTATTTTCATGGTTTTCTTTTAAAAGTGAGGGTGGGATTTTTTTCCTAGAATTTAATTTTACCGCATAAGTATACCATAAATCTTTAGTAATTTTGGCTTTTTCTAAATCCTTATCAGATATTAGGCCCTTACTTATCAGTTCCTTAACCTTTTTTGGATCAGGAGATAATACCTGATATAGTAGCCCTTTTTCTATTAGAATACTTTCCAATATTTTCTCATTCCAGGTAGTCCTTGGTCGATTGACCCGATAAACTTTTATATCCTCTGTGCAAATCTCATTACCGCGTTTTCTATCAAAAATACTAAAAAGAGAACTTCTTAGTTTCTTACGTCTTGATTCCAGAGCCCTAATTTTTTCTTTAACCTCATAATATTCCTGGGCTAATTTTTCAGTAGTATCTACCATAAATAAAACCACCTGAATAATATTCTTCTCTTAAATAACCATAATATCATTTATAATTTAAGTTTAAATCCCTATTCTTTTAGTAAGCCACTAAAACCCCATAATTTATTAAATTGGCATTTAGGAATCTAATTTAGTCCTAAAATATCTTATTATGCTTTAAAATTTTAATAAAAAATTACTAGATACATTTTTTAGTAAATTCAAATAGTATAGATTTTATCAAAATAAAGTGGTTTGCTCATCTTTTTTCCTAAGCCAGGTAATTTTTTCTACTTTACCATTTCCCCGGATATGTTTAACCTTCACTCCTTTTTCCAGAAGTTTGGGGGTGATTAAATTATGACGATGACAGTGGTAAGGATCTTCTTCAGAGCAAAGCAAAGCCAAAGATGTTTGGGAGGAAAGTTCCATTAACTTTAAAATTCCCTCTTTATAGAGGGCACTACGGGCTATAAGATTATAATTTACCTTACCTTCGGTGTAGTAACTTTGATCTTTTGGTTTTCCCCCTATTTTATCCCCCAGAAATATATAGTCAATATCACATTTTTTCAGGAAATCCTTTAAATTTTCCCGGTTGAAGTGAGGCACATATTTGCTGTAGGGGGAGGACCTTACATCCACTACTAGCTGCACCTGGTTATCGTGGAGTAGTTTTAAGAATTTTTGCAGGTCATGGTTGCTATGGCCCAGGGTGTGGACTGGTTTCATAATTATTAATATTTAAAGGTAATAATTTAAATTATAAGTAGATTATGTAGGGAACTTGTCAAATAAAAATTAAAGGTATTAATTTTAATTATTAGAGTATTCCCACCATTAACCTGGTAAAAAAAAAATTATAAATTGGCTAAGTGAGTAAAGAAGAATTAAAAAGCTAAAGCAATTTTTAATTTAATCAAAACTTAAATGAGGAATTTAAAATGAATAAAATATCTAATAAAGTTATCATTTTAATCTTGATTATGTTTTTAATTGCTTCTGCATCTTTAATAGGTGCTGCCGGGATTTTATTATCATCCGATATAAGGGTTGTTGTAGATACCACTATGTCCCCTGCTATTAACCGGGGAGACATAGTAATAATTAATAAAAATCCAGGTAGTATAGTAGAGGGCGATGTAGTTATTTATGATGTCACCTGGAATTCCAACCAGATAATAGCCAGAGTTGATTCTATTAAAAATGATTCAAATGGAAATCCACTCTATGAAATGAAAGGAGACAATAATCCAGATCCTTACCCGGGATGGGTACCCTTAAATGAGATATCAAAAGTTGTATATGTATATCCTGAAATAGGACATATTACCCTAATGATCATGGGATTATAAAATTAATACTTAAAAATCCTTTTAAGTAGATAATAAAGAACCTATTGAATAGAAATTTGTCCCCTTAAATATTTTCACTTATCTTCAAGAGTATCTGGGTAAAGGTTTCTATTTCTTCAGGAGATAAGTCCTTTAACATTTTTTTAGTTACTTCCAGTGATTCTTTATCAATATCATTAACCAATTTTTTCCCCTTGGGTGTTAGTTCAATTAAAAGTTTTCTGCGATCTTCTTTTCCCACACTCCTACTTACAAACCCTTTTTCTAAGAGCCTGTCTATTATTCTGGTGGGGGTACTAACAGCAACACCCAGGGCCTGGGCGATTTCTTTCATGGTTTTAGGGCCTTCTGGCCCTATGGCATAAATGGCATTGGCCTCGGCTATGGTTAAATCCTTATAAATATTTAACAGGGTTTCCTGACTGGTCTTCATCAGTTTATCATTAATATCATCAAAAAGAGCAGTGACTGTGCGGATATCATCAGTATTCATGGTTAATTTTTATATTCATTTCAGGATATAAATATTCCGATACCTATATATTATAGTTAACATATAGTTTGCTTTACAAATAGTTTACAGTGCATAGTATTTTAGAGGTTCAAACTTATGAATTCAGGAAAAGATTTAAAAAAAATAGCACAGGATTTTATGGGCGTCAGGGTGATTTTTCATCAGCCTGGAGTAGATTTGATGAGGATATGAAAAACGCCTTGAATCAGGAAAAGTTAGAAGAAACCTGGATAAATACCATTGCCTCGGCCGAGTACTCCTGCAACTAAATCAGATAGATATAACGGAAATGGATGCTTATAAAATTGTTAGTATCCACTATGGTTTCCAGAGAGCAGTTATTGAGGTAAAAATTGTTTTTAAAAAGGAGGGAAAAATCAGTGGCTTGAATTTCATCCCCACCACTACAGAGTACCATGCTCCCGATTATGTGGAATCCTCCGCCTTCAGGGAGGTGGAGGTGACAGTTGGGGAGGGAAAATGGGCCCTGCCTGGAACTTTGAGTATGCCGGCTGGTCCCGGGCCTTTTCCCGGAGTGGTGCTGGTACATGGATCAGGCCCCAATGACCAGGATGAAACCATAGGACCTAACAAGATATTCAAGGACCTGGCATGGGGTTTAGCTTCACACGGCATTGCCGTACTTCGCTATCATAAAAGAACCTTCCAGCATGCTAAAGAGTTTACAGCTCAAGAGGTGGAGGATATGACGGTTAAAGAAGAAGTAATTGACGATGCTCTTGCGGCCATTCATCTATTGCGTCACACCGAAAAAATAGATCCCCGGAGAGTATTTGTATCAGGCCACAGTTTAGGGGCCACCCTGGCTCCCCGTATAGGAAGGTCCCTTAAAATATTATCTGCATAAATCAGAGTACAATTCAGAAAATATCATTGCTGGAGTATACAGGGATGTATTTGGCCAAATATCAAGTTATATGGGTTGGGTAATGAAAAAATTATCAAATGGAAAACCTATTAGAGGCATAGTTATTAGTCCCAGTTCTGACACTAAATTCGACTCTGCCCGGTTAACCAATCCTCGAATTGAACATATTGAATTAAATGAAGTATTAAGTAAATCAGGAATATCCTGATTATCCTTCATTAGATCCCTAATTTATTTTTTTATAAAGGGATATTTAATTAAAAATCCTCCTGCTCCCCCTATCATACCACCCTATATAATTAAAAATGGTTGCAGAACTATTTTAAGAACAGATGATATGGAGGAGGCATTGTCTGCCACCAGGTTAGTGCCTAATGGACTACTAAATAGGCTATTTAAGGCTCCCACCAGGTTCATGTAGATTAAAAGCAGACTGCCCAGTACAAAACCCATAACGACGACTATAACCAGTCCTAAAAATCCACCATTTACCATGGCACTTTTCATGGTGCGGGATCCCAGAAGGGTGGCAGTAAAACCACCCAGTAGAGCCATGGATGGTAAAAATAAGTAGTATCCTGTATCAGTTATTTGACCGGTACCGGAGATCATCATTTCACCCACCATCCCCAAAACAATTAAGGGTATTATAAAAGAAACAAAAAGGCCTATAAAGATGGTCAATAAGTTTATTTTATGATTCAAGCTTTGAAATATTTCCAGATTCATTTTTTTCATTTCCTCCCAACATAATTCTAATTATTTATATTCTTGTATATGTTTAATATATATTATTCTATAAAAACTTTTCAAGGCTTGAAATAAAATAGAAATCTTATAATAGTTCCAGACATAGAATTAATAGGTGCGATTATGAAGGGGGAAACAGAACTTCCACATACTATTCTAGATAAAATCATACAGGACACTTTGTCTCAGCTTAAAGAAAATACTGATTTTGATAGTAAGACTATTTTAGAACTGGAAAAAAGTTTTAAAAAAGATAAACCCACACCCCAGGATATTATAAACATCTTAAAGGGTGATACATTATGAAGCTCCTGGAACTGGAAATCCAAAATTTCAGGGGTATAAAGGAGTTAAAGATATATCCTCAGGGAAAAAATTTCCTGGTGTGGGGGCCCAATGGATCTGGTAAAAGTGCTATTGTGGATGCCCTGGATTTCTTATTAACCGGTAATATCTCCCGGATGAGAGGTAAAGGTACCAAAGGAATTACTCCTAAAGAACATGCCCCTCATGTGGACTCCACAGTGGATGAGGTGGAAGTTAAAGCACTTATAAAACTGCAGAACTTAAAAAAACCGGTTGAAATTAAGCGTTCTTTAAAAAACGCTGCTAAAGGAGTTTATGATCCATCTTTAGCTGAATATATGGAACCGGTTCTGGAGTTAGCCACCCGGGGTCAGCATGTGTTAACCCGTAGAGAGATTTTAAATTATATCACTGCAGATTCCAGTACCCGGGCCCGGCAGATAGAAAAACTCCTTAAACTGGAAGAAGTGGAAAATACCCGGAAAACCCTTAATAAAACCCGAAACCAGTTAAAAAATGAGTATGAAACAGCTAAAGACAACCTGAATACTTCCCAGGAATCCGTAAAAAATATCATCAGAATGGATAATTTTACTGAAGACGATATCCTTGATTTTATTAATGAAAATAGAAAACTCTTAAAAGGAGATAAATTAGAATTCCTGCGCTCTACAGGTATCAAGGAAGGATTGGAGACCCCGGGGACAATAACAGACAATTTTATTAATTTTGACCGGGTAGAGAAAAATATCCTCAACCTCCAGGATAAACTATCCACCAAACAAAGGGATCATTTTTACGATTTAATTAAAAAATTAGAGGAATTGAATGAAAAAATCGCCTCAAATAGTAAATTAAATAATACCATAGATTGTTTGCGCTTAACTAAGCTGGGTTTAAATCTTCTTGATGAGTCAGGGGATTGTCCTTTATGCAGTACTACCTGGACCCGGGATGAACTGGAAGAAAAATTAAATAATCGTATAAAACGTCTCCATTATGCTAAAGAAGACCTGGAAAAACAGGATGAATTAAAAGAAGAAATACTAAAAATCAGGGATAATATTTTAATCAGCCTGGAAGAGGTAAAGTCTGCAGCAGATACTCTGGAACTGAAAAACTTATCCCCCAAATTAAATTCATTGCAACTTGATTTAAAAAGAGTATCTACCGGTGATGCTGATTTTAATCCTGATGAACTTAAAAAAATCTTTAAATCTCAGGATATATTTAATTTACTGGGAGATTTACTCAAGATAGTCCGGGCAAATGCACCAGATGTGACTTTAGAACAACTTGCCTGGGATAACCTCACCCGCCTGGAAGAAATCCTGAATAATTACTATAAATTTAAAACAATCTGCGATTCCAGTTTTAAATCATATAATAAAGCTCAAATACTCCTTGATACTTTTCTTAAATCCAGGGATTCCATTATAGGTGATTTATTCTCCCAGATTGAAGAGCGATTCATGGAGTTATACCGGGAACTGCATGGATCCGATGAGTCCGCCTTTAAAGCCCAGCTTAAACCCCAGGGAGGAGGAGTTGAGTTTTATGTGGACTTCCATGGAAGGGGTATCCATCCACCCCATGCCCTACACAGTGAAGGCCACCAGGACAGTATGGGAATCTGTTTATACCTGGCATTGGCTGAGAGATTAACCGAAGGTTACATTGATCTTATCATCCTGGATGATGTGATGATGTCGGTGGATGCCCCTCACCGTAGGGAGATATGCCGTTTACTGGCCAGTTTCTTTAAGGGAAGACAATTTTTTATCACCACCCATGATCAGACCTGGGCCCGGCAATTAAAGCAAGAAGGGGTGGTATCATCTTCGGGAATGATGGAATTATATAACTGGAGTATTGAAAATGGACCTTACATTAACACCACCCAGGATATGTGGGAGAAAATCGAAGAAGATCTATCCAAAAATGATGTGAATTCCGCCGCATTTAAATTGCGAAGGGGATCTGAAGAGTTTTTTAGAACTACCTGTAATTTATTAGAATCTAAGGTGACTTTTAAAGAAGATCAAAGGTGGGGCTTAGGGGATTTTCTACCAGCCACCCTAAGCAGTTATAATGAACTTCTAAAAAAAGCTAAAATTGCTGCTGATTCCTGGAAAAACCAGGACGAGCTTATGAGACTTAAAGGGATTGAAGATAATGCTAAGGATGTGTTCCGTAGATCCCAGGCAGAAAACTGGGCAGTTAATATCAATGTGCATTATAATAAGTGGGCTGATTTTTCAGTGGAGGATTTCCGGCCGGTGGTTAAAGCTTTTTATGATTTATTCTGTGTTTTTAAATGTGATAATTGCGGGGGAATTTTACATTTAAGTAAAAATAAGATGAATCTGGAGGCAGTTCGGTGTAATTGTGGGGCAGTTAATTGGAATTTGGTTAAGAAATGAATGATTAAGGTGTCATTATGGACCTAAAAAATATAGGTTTTACAATATCCATGTGAGAAATGATTTTCTTGTTGAACAGATCTTATTAATGTTTAAAGAAGAGGGTGATCCATTTAAAATATAATTAATAATAAATACTATTCAATATATACTATGTTCTAAGTTTAGGGGGGAGGTTTGGGTTTATGGGAAAACAAAAAGCTGATTTTTACCAGGAATATGATCTATTTAAATGCCGAAGAAATGTTTCTAAAAAGCCTGAGGCTACTCACCAAAAAGAAACTATCAATAAACTAAAAAAATGGTTTGAAGCTGAAAAATTTCCCTCGGGAGCAATCATTGCTTTACCAACTGGCAGTGGAAAAACATTCACTGCAGTCAGATTTTTATGTAAAAACGTCATAGCTAAAGATTACAAGGTTCTATGGCTAGCACATACCCATCACTTACTTGAACAAGCATTTTATAGTTTCGGTCCTCTTACAGAATCATCCCCAGAAGGATACGAGGTAGGATGGATTCCTGAACCAATGGAAACTTTAAAAGTGCGCGTGGTTTCAGGAGCACCTAATCAATTTAATATTAACCAGATTAAAGCTGATGACAATATTATAATTGCAACCTTGCAGAGTATAGCCAATGCTTACAAAAATCGCCACCCACAACTAGAAGATTTCCTAAAATCCGCTCATGGTAAATTATTCATTGTTTTTGATGAAGCACATCATGCACCTGCTCCCAGCTATCGTAATTTAATCCTAAATATGAGAAAAAGGTTTAAAAAAATGCATTTAATGGGATTAACTGCCACTCCCACCACCACCGACATGAAAAAAAGAGGTTGGTTCAGTGTCCTGTTCCCACAAAAAATCATCCACCAAACATCAATGGAAAAATTAATGGCAGAAGGAATACTGGCCAAACCCATCATCGAAGAAGCAGAAACAGATGTAGTTCCTGAATTTGATGAAAGACAGTATCTAAAATGGGATGATAATAAATCAGAACTCCCACAACCGGTAATAACTAAATTAGCTAAAAATATCCAAAGAAACAAGCGCATTGTAGAAACCTATCTTAGAAATAAAGATAAATATCAAAAAACTATTATTTTTGCGGATCGATGGTACCAATGCGACTCTATAAACACTTTATTAAATAGTCAAGGAATATCTTCAGATGTAATGTACCATCAAATGGGCAATGAAAGAAACTCACATATACTGGAGAAATTCAAAAATAATCAGCTCGATGTTATAGTCAATATTAAAATGTTAACTGAAGGTACCGATGTACCTGATTTAGATACCGTTTTCGTCACCAGGCAAACAACCAGCACTATTCTCATGACCCAAATGGTTGGAAGGGCGCTTAGAGGGCCTAAATTTGGTGGCAAGCACGATGCAAATTTAGTCTTCTTCCATGATGATTGGGATAAAACCATAAACTGGGCAATTTGGGATACTGAATCATGGGAAGCTATCAAAATAGGAAATCCACAACCAAAAACTGGTAAAATAAAAGAACCAGTTGAAATTTCTCAAAAAGAAGTAACACGTTTATTAAATATGATGGATTCAAACATTAATGTTAATCCCGGCCCATTTTTGACTTTTATGCCGTTAGGTTGGTTTAAAATTACAGTTGCTGAAATAAATGACGACGGCAATCCCGAAGAAATTGATCGTTTAGTCATGGTTTTTGAAAACGAATATAATAATTATCTCCAACTCATAGAACATCTCCAAAAGGAAAACTTGAAAGTATTTGACGATGAAAAGGTTGAGATTGAAGCCCAAAATGATAGAATCCAGGATTGGAGTGAAATTTTCTTTTCTGGAACTGAAAAATATGTAGGGGACATTACTAAAAACATTTTCTCCATAGCAAGACACTTGGCCCAAAATCGCAATGAATCACCCCAATTTATTCAATTTGAAGAGCGTAAGTATCATGATCTGGATGCAATTGCAAGGAAATTCATCGAATTAAATTATGGTCATGCTATAGAACGCCAAAAATTAAGTACTGAATATCAAAGAGAGGACCGTTACTGGAAAGTGATTTATTATAATTATGAACTTTTTAAATTTCAATACAATGCCTGTGTAGAATGGATATTAAATCAGGATAATGGATACTACCAGCCCATTATCAAAAAAGAGAATAAATTAATCCAAAAATTAAAAAAAGGAACCGTTGAAGAAAAGATCAGCGCCATTGAAGTATTGGGTGATATGGGGTTAGAGGAAACCATCCACGAAGAAACACTTCAGCTTATAGAAAATATTGCTGCTAAGGATGATGATGTTAAAGTTAGAAAGGCCGCCCAGTGCGTAATTGACCTCATAAAAAGATTATACTTAACTGTTGAGGATAAGAAAAAAATAAAAGATAGGGATAATTATCGGTGTTTATGTTGTGGAGAAGATACTAAACGATATCTAGAAGTTGATCATATCAAACCCCGCTACTATGAAGTTGATAACTCTGAAGATAATTTACAGACCCTTTGTAAAATCTGTAATATAACTAAAAGTACTAAGACCATTGATTTTAGGAAAAAAATAACTCCACTTAAAGAAGCTCCAAGTGAATTTCCCGGACAGGATAAGATAGAAAATTTAGATAAATGGAGCGTTAGAGACCTGAAATGGTGGAATAAATTCTTAAAAAGGAATATTAACTTTTTTTATGAGTGTAATGCTGTAAATTCACTTCAATTAAAAGATACGGAATGGAATATTAGTTTATACGATAATAACCCACCTTTATGGTTTAACCAATATCTCAAAGAATTAACCGAAAAAATTAATTTAATTAGAAAAGAGCACGGCTATATAGGACCACAACAAATATCGATTTATAAGAATGAACCTAAAGACTGTGAAAAACTCATTAAAGAACTTAAAAATACTCGTGGTCGTAATAAAAAAAGATTAGTTACCAGACTGGGAAACCTGGGTTGTGAAAAAGCAGTAAATCCACTAATTAGAGTACTGGAAGACTCCAGTACTTTTGCTACTCCGGCAGCTGCTGCAGCATTAGCTAAAATTGGTGATCCCAAAGCAGTTAAACCTCTTATTCGAATGTTAAGCCGTAAGAAATCTCTTTTTAGGCAGGCAGCAAAAAGAGCTTTAATAAAAATTGGAACACCTGCTACTGAGGATCTTATTAATGCTTTAGATAATCGTAATCTATATGTAAGAAAGCTTTCTGCTGAGGCTCTTGGAACAATATGTGATGAAAAAGCAGTAGATGAACTTATAGGATCACTTAATGATGATGAAAGTGTTGTAAGGTGGAGGGCAGCAAAAGCACTGGGACAGATAGGAGATACCAGAGCAATTAAATCACTTAAAGAATCAAGTAAGGATCCGAATATTAAAGTTCGAGAAGAAGCCCAGGAATCTTTATTGCTTTTACAAAAAAAGGTAGAAAAATTATTTGAAGAATTTGAGGGAAAATTTTTGGATTTAGATGATGCAATTATAAAAAAACCTACACAAAGTGGTTTTTCATATTTTTCCCCTCAAAGAGCATTCTTTTCCGCATATCTTTATGATCCATCTAAAGTCACATTTCACGCCAAGATAGGTAAACAACAATTTGAAGGTTCTAAACGTCTTAAAGATAAAAATAAGGTTGCATATGTAGCATATAATGAGAAAGAATTTTCAAGGGCTTTAAAATTAGCTAAAAAATCTCTGGAAAATGTTAGATTAGAAACTGGGGAAAAATTATAGAAATGGAATTTTTTAATTCTAAAACACTTGCCAGATTATCGCCCATATCCAGCCAGAAGTGCCATTATCATTTCTTATGCTGCTAGTGGAATACTATGAAGTAGGTTTTGTAGAGGTAAGGTTCGTTTGTTATCTCGTTATATATTCGTTACAATGCTAAACCAAGTCCTCATGCGATTAATAACATATTCTAAACCCAATAATCAAGGAAATTTAAGAATAAGAATAATTAATATTTTTAAGGAGGTTTAATAGATGAAAAGTCTTTTTGGACATATAGTTTTAAATTTAACCTCGCAGGCCGAAAATATAGCTACTGAATCTTTATATTACATACTTTCTAATTCTGCTTCTGCTCGTGAAGGTCTTTACAGTTTTTTAGTATCCATTGATAATCGTTTAAAGGTTGATTTATATTTTAGGACTCAGGTTTATGATAAGGATGGATCATTACCTGATTTGGTTGGTTTTGATGTCGAAAATGATCCTATTTGTATTATAGAATCTAAATTCTGGGCCGCTCTTACTGATAATCAACCTGTAACCTATTTTAATCGGCTTAAATTCTCTAAACCTTCCACATTATTATTTTTAGTTCCTAACCGGAGAATAGATTCTATCTGGAGTGAATTAGTTACTAGGTGTGCAGATGAAGGTTTTAATCTTGAAAATATTCACCGAAAATCTCATCTAATTTATGGAGATTTGAATACCAACCATAAAATCTGTGTTACCGGTTGGCGTTCCTTATTGAATATTCTGGAAACAGAAATTGATGCTGCAGGTGATTATCTTACTAAATCAGATTTGATCCAGCTTAGAGGATTATCGGATCAAATGGATGAAGAATCATTTTTAGCAATAGATTCTAAGGAAATATCTCCTATGATTGCTAAGAGAAATGTTCAATTTACAGAATTAGTGGATAATGCTTTAGAAAAAGGTTTAAGTGAACAAATCTTTCAAAAAAATGGTTTAAAAGGATCTACAGGCAAAAATTCATATGGAAGATATTTTGCTATGGAAGATTATTTCTTTAATTTCAAATTTGATAATATATTGTGGAGTGAAGTTAGAAACACTCCTTTTTGGCTAGAAGTATGGGGTAAAGGATTCGCAAAAGATTTAGAAGAAAGAGGAAAAGTGAAAAAGGCTTTAAGCATTTTGGAATCAGATGAATATGGCACTACCCTAGATAAAAAATATGGTACGGTCCTAGTTCCTATCGCGTTAGAGTATGGTGAAGAAAAAGAGGCTGTGGTCAAATCTATGGTAAATCAAATTTACCAAATCTATAAGCTTCTAGA
>Ga0180017_100492_pt1 | contig 13013 bp, 12 predicted proteins | sample KR46_S_MetaG_FD_129674 | JGI IMG/M metagenome (GOLD analysis project Ga0180017, IMG submission 129674) | Groundwater microbial communities from the Olkiluoto Island deep subsurface site, Finland - KR46_S_MetaG | ecosystem: Environmental > Aquatic > Deep subsurface > Groundwater | place: Finland...
CCTTCACACGAGAATACTGCTTATTCATGAAATATTTCTCAAAAGACTTCATAATACTCCTATACACATAAAACTATATAAATATTTGTTTAAAATCCATTTAAACTCTTTAAATCCGGATTCGAAAAATCCTCAAATTTAAAAGAATTAAAAATCAAGAGATAATAGAAATTCTCTAAAGATTTTAATTAATTATTATAATTAAGTTGAATAAAATGTTGATTGGTGGTATAATATGAAGAAAGAAATTTACTATTTTGAAAATCCAGGGGAACAGAATACAGAAAAACTAATAGACCTGGTTAAATCCAGAAAAGAAGATTCAGAAATAAATAATATTGTTGTTGCATCTGTTTCAGGCAGGACTGCTTTAAAAGTTTCTGAAGCTATAAAGGATTCTTCAATTGTAAGCATTACTCATCATGCTGGATTTCGTGAAAAGGGAAAACTGGAAACTGATCCTGAACTGGAAAAAAAATTAAATGAATTAGGCATACCTACCTATACCAGCTCACATTCATTGAGTGGTGTAGGAAGGGGAATATCCAATAAGTTTGGAGGGGTCACTCCTGTGGAAATTATGGCTGAAACATTAAGAATGATTTCTCAGGGAGTTAAAGTTTGTGTGGAGATTAGCATCATGGTTGCGGATGCAGGGCTAATACCCATGGACCAGGAGATAATAGCCATAGGCGGGACGGCTTGGGGAGCCGATACTGCAGTTATACTCACCCCCGCACATATGAATAGCATTTTCGATTTGAGGATACATGAAATAATTGCCATGCCACGACCTTGAATCCATTCCCTTTTTATCAATTAATTTTTGGTTCAAATGCACCCCATGAAAATTCTATAAAGTTGAGGTGACACCCAACATTTGACTACAACCTCAAGGGTCAGAAATGTTGTCGAGCCAAGCAAATTATTTGCAATTAACCGTTGCTTTTAAATATTAGTTAGTGCCATAACACATTCCATAGATTAATGTGGGGGTAGTAAGTGAAATTCATAAACGATGCCATAAAGGAATCTGAAAAGAGAATGGATAGACAACGTCCCAATCAGACGAACTCGGAAATTGACGAAGACCTGAGAGGAATTATTGAACAAAGCAGGGCAAAAATATTTGTTATTGGAAGTGGAGGGGCTGGTAACAATACCATTTCCCGTCTTACTGAGATAGGAATTGAGGGTGCCGAAACACTTGCCATAAATACTGATGCCCAGGACCTGTTCTATAGTGAATCTAATCATAAGCTTCTAATTGGAAGGCAAACTTGTGGTGGTCTTGGTGCTGGTGGTGTTCCTGAAGTGGGAGAAGAATGTGCCGAGGAAAGTGAAGACGACATCCGGAATAAGTTAGATGGTGCGGATATGGTCTTTGTAACCTGTGGGTTAGGTGGAGGCACTGGTACTGGTTCTGCACCAGTAATATCTAAGATGGCTAAAAAAGCAGGGGCATTAACTATAGCAGTGGCCACAATGCCTTTTAGTGCTGAAGGACTCAAAAGAAGAGAGAATGCAGAAAAAGGTTTAGAAAAACTTCAAAGTGCTGCAGACACCGTAATCGTGATTCCAAATGATAAATTATTGGAAGTAGCCCCAAATTTGCCTCTTAACAAGGCATTTATGGTGGCAGACGAATTACTGGGAAGAGCAGTTAAAGGTATAACGGAACTAATAACCCGGCCGGGTCTGGTTAGTTTAGACTTTGCAGATATAAGAAGTATCATGAAAGGCTCAGGAATGGCCATGATTGGTATGGGTGAATCTGAATCTGGCGACAGAGCTTTAGAATCTGTGCACGAAGCTTTAAATAGTCCTTTACTTGATCTGGATATTTCTAATGCTAAAGGAGCTTTAATTAATATTTCAGGAAGTTCTGATCTAACCTTGCAGGAAGCTGAGAAAATCGTGCAAATTGTTGCAGATGAACTGGATGCTGATGCCAACATCATTTGGGGAGCTCAAATTCAAGAGGACCTTCAAAATGTTATTCGGACCACTATTGTGGTGGCTGGAGTTAAATCTCCTCACATTTTTGGAACCCCTGCAGAACGAGAATTTGCAGAAGAAAGGCAACGTGAATCTGTTAAGGAATCTGCTCTGGAAGAATTTATAGATGGAGTATTTTAATAAAATAAAATCTTGATTTATAGATTCAGACCTCAAATCTTAAGACTTATCATATTGTGATAGCATGGGCCAACTTTTAATCTTAAGGTTAAGCAGGGCATAGGTTATTAATCATTGGATAATCATCTTTTAGCAAATTAATATATGATGCTAAGATTTGAGTTATATCTTCCAATATTTGATGCTATAGTGATAATTTTCACTCTTTTAGTAATATTTAATACTTTCTCACCCCCCATTCATACTGTTAGAAAGGAAACCTTTATTAATCTTGAAAATAACTACTATACCATCTGTTAAAATAATAATTTACATTCCTTATTTTTATTATTGTTACCATTATTAAGGTAGGGATTTAATGAGTTTAAAAGAATCTACTCTCCGTTTTATAAAACAATGTAGAAGAGTATTGCATGTTTCAAAAAAACCAGACAAGGTTGAGTATATCAATGTGGCAAAAATAACAGGCTTGGGAATAATAGTTATAGGTATTATAGGGTTTATAATTAGTATAGTGGCCCAATTATTAGGCGCATAACTAAAAATTTTAAGGATCTGTTCACATAATTGAATAATACTAAATCAGGTATTATAAAAAAATTGAAGTATATAAATAGATAACATTATATGAATTATGATTAATTTAAATAAATACAGTTTTATTTAGAGTATTATCAGTTGATATTTATCCAGAAGTATTCAATCTGGTCTTGGTGGTATGGATAACTAAAAACTATTATTTATAAATGTTTTAAAGTAGACCATATTTATCTTAAAGAATAGGCCAAATGAACCAAACCTATGGAATTATATATAAGGTTGTGTGGTTAATGGAAGATAGTATAAACTCCATATATGCTCTCAAGACCTCTGTTGGTCAGGAGAAAAATGTGGCTAGAATGTTAGCTCGGAAGGTAAAAGATAGTGGTATTGAAATCAATGCTATTTTAATCCCGGAATCTTTAAAAGGTTATGTATTGGTGGAATCATCCTCTAAAATAGACATGCAGAATCCTGCTATAAAGGTACCTCATCTTCGAGGTATGGTAGAAGGTAAAAGTTTAATAACCTTTGAAGAAGTAAGAAGATTCCTTAAACCCGAACCAATAATTGCTTCTATACAGAAAGGAAGTATTATAGAGCTAATTTCAGGTCCTTTCAAAGGAGAAAGAGCAAAAGTGGTTCGTATTGACGAATCAAGGGAAGAAGTAGTTTTAGAACTTATCGAAGCTGCAGTTCCTATACCTGTAACCGTTAAAGCTGATCAAATTAGAATAATACAAAAGGAGGCAGATTAATGGCTAAAGATACCGTTGAAATTCTTATAGAAGGCGGAAAAGCCACTCCAGGTCCACCTTTAGGTCCTGCGATTGGCCCGCTAGGAATTAATATGATGCAAGTAGTGGAGCAAATAAATAGTAAAACCTCTGATTTTTCAGGAATGAAAGTACCTGTTAAAATCATTGTAGATAGCGACACTAAAGAATTTGAAATAGAAATAGGTACTCCACCTACCACTGCACTGATAATGGATGAACTGAAAATTGAAAAAGGCTCCCAGGATCCAGGATTGGATAAGGTGGCTGATTTGTCCATAGATCAGGCATTGAAAATTGCCCGAATGAAATTTGATTCTCTCTTAGCAAACGACTATAAAAGTGGTGCTAAAGAAGTTATAGGTACTTGTGTGAGTATGGGATTAACTGTAGAAGGTAAAGATCCTCGTGAAGTACAAAAAGAGATTGATCAGGGCACTTTTGATGATGTACTGCTATCATAATCATATTCATAAAATAATATTTATGTGATTAATTACTTAATTGACACCTAAAAACCTTAAAAAAAAATTGTCCCTTATGGTGAACTTTTTACCTAAAAGTTCATGGAGGATTTATATGAAACAAGAGATATTGGAAGCGGTGAAGGAGGCTACGGAACAATCCCAGTCGAGAAACTTCACACAATCCATTGATGTGATTATCACTATCAAGGATTTAGACGTCAATAAACCAGAGAATAGATTTGACGAGGAAGTTTCTCTACCAAATGGTCGCGGAAAAGCCGTTAATGTGGCTTTTATCGCAGATGGTGAACTGGCTGTTCAGGCTAAAAATGCTGGCGCAGATCTAATAATCAATAAAGCAGATTTAGAGGATCTGGGTAAAAACAGAAAAGAAGCCAAAAAACTCGCTAACCGACACAACTTCTTTGTAGCTCAGGCGGATATGATGCCCCTGGTAGGTAGATTCTTAGGTCCGGTTTTAGGTCCCAGGAAAAAAATGCCTAAACCAGTTCCAGCGTCTATCAAGCCAGATCCAATACTGGAAAGGCTACGAAGCACAGTTAAGGTTAGAATCAAAGATCAGCCTATTATTCAAACAATGGTAGGTACTCAGGATATGGATGCGGAGATGGTTGTAGAAAACATTGAAGCAGTTCTTAATATTCTTGACCGCAACTTAGAGAAAGGAAGAAATCAAATAAAGTCCATGTATATTAAGACCACCATGGGTCCAGTAGTGAGGGTGATTTAATGGCTCACGTTGCTGAATGGAAAAAAGAAGAGGTCAAAGATCTCACAGAACTGATTAACGGTTATGAAGTGGTTGGAATAGCTAACTTATCTGATATTCCTGCCCGGCAACTGCAGAAAATGCGACAAAGTCTGTGGGATAAAGCTACCATCAGGATGTCCAAAAAAACTCTGATCAGTTTGGCTCTGGAGGATTCTAATAATAAAAAGGATAATATAAATATCCTGTCCAATCACATGGATGGTCAACCTGCTTTAATATTCACTGACATGAATCCCTTTAAGCTATTTAAAATCCTGGAAGATAGTAAAACAGCTGCACCTGCCAAGGCTGGAGCTGTTCCTTCTGAAGATATAGTAGTTCCTAAGGGAGACACTGGATTCCCTCCAGGTCCGATTCTGGGTGAATTACAGCAGATAGGCATACCTGCAAAAATTGACAAGGGTAAAATTGTAGTACAAAAGGATCAGGTAGTGGTTAAAGCTGGTGAAGAAGTATCAGCAAAAGTAGCCGGTATACTGACTCGACTGGACATACAACCCATGGAAGTAGGAATAGACCTTAAAGCAGCTTATGAGAATGAAACTGTATATACGGCGGATCTTCTAACTATAGATGAAGAACAGACCCTTTCAGACATTCAAAGAGCATTTGCTCAGGCATTCAACCTTTCAGTTAATGCAGTTATTTACACTAAAGAATCTATGCCTGCTATCATACAGAATGCAGCAACTAAATCACTGAATCTGGCATTTAACGCCTCAGTACTGACTTCTAAGACTACTGAAATGCTACTATCTAAAGCTTACTCTCAAATGTTAGCAGTAGCAGCTGAAGCATCTGGAAAAGATTCTGATGCCGTTGATGAAGAACTTCTTGAAAAATTAGCTTCCAGTGCTACCCCAGCACCTGCAGCTGAAGAAAAGAAAGAAGAAAAGCCTGATGAAGATGAAGAGGAAGAAGAACAAGAAGAGGATGCCGCAGCTGGCCTAGGGGCCCTTTTTGGATAGTCCTTTAGATTTACCATCTATTATTGCAAAAAACAAATGTTTTTAGCGAAATAAATTTGATTTGAGAAATTGAGGTGATCATATGGAATACATATACGCAGCAATGTTATTGCACACCACTGGTGAGGAAATTAATGAAGAGAACGTAAAAAAGGTATTAGATGCAGCTGGAGCCGAAGTAGACGATGCTAGGATCAAAGCTTTAATCGCCGCTCTGGAAGATGTGGATATCGAAGAAGCTATGGAAAAAACTGCCGTAGCCGCTACCGCAGCTCCTGCAGCAGCAGCTCCTGTAGCTGAAGAAGCTGAAGAAGCTGAAGAGGAAGAAGAAGACGAAGAAGAACAAGAAGAAGAAGCAGCAGCCGGATTAGGCGCTCTCTTCGGATAAACTTCTTTTCTTTTTACTTTCTTAACTCTTTAAAGAAGAATTGAATAAAATTCGAAATATCTTTTTTAAATATAGTCTCTGGGCTAAATTTGCCCTTATTTTTTTATTTTTAATTATTACTTATTTTAATTTTAGAATTGATTTTAAATTAATTAATAGATTTTATTTTTCACCAATTACTAATTAAAATTCATAAAAAATTGATTTATGGGGTTTTATAAGGATCAATACTCATTAAAGTATTAAAAATAATAAAAAAGTTTTTTAAATCATAATATAAAACTATAATCACATTTTATAATTCATAAATTTTAGAAATAAATAACCTTTCAACTGATTACTATGTCTCACCAGCTTGAAGAACTTGGATATAAAAAGAAAAAGTGTGTAACCTGTGGTAATGATTTTTGGTCCATAAATGATCGTAATACTTGTGGGGACGCCCCCTGTGATAAGTATGAATTTATTGGAAATCCCGCCACTAAAAAGAAATATGACCTCTATCAAATTCAGAAAACTTTCCAGGACTTTTTCCAGAAAAACGGCCATACTCCCATAAAACGATATCCTGTTCTGGCCAAAAGATGGAGAGATGATGTTTTCCTGGTAGGAGCATCCATCTATAATTTTCAGCCATGGGTATCTTCCGGGATGGTGGAACCACCGGCCAATCCATTGGTTGTTGCCCAGCCATCCATCCGGTTGAATGACGTGGATAATGTGGGTAGAACCGGAAGACACATGACGTGTTTCACCATGGGGGGCCACCATGCATTCAATACTCCAGATAATCTGGTTTACTGGGAAGATGAAACAGTAAAGTACTGTCATGATTTCATAAAACATGTGGGCATCAACCCGGATGAGATAACTTTCATAGAATCATGGTGGGAGGGAGGAGGAAATGCAGGGCCCTGTTATGAGATCTGTGTAAGGGGGGTGGAATTGGCCACCCTGGTTTTCATCCAGTACCGAACCTTACCTGGTGGAAAAAAGGAAGAAATACCTTTAAAAATTGTTGATACTGGCTATGGCCTGGAAAGATTTGCCTGGATATCACAGGGAACCCCCACTGCATATGATGCTTCTTTTGGCCCGGTTATTGATCAACTAAAGGATCTGGCCAGTGTGGATGTAGATAAGCAGATACTGGCTGAAAATGCCCAGGTAGCAGGCATGATGGATATTGAAACTTTCGCTGATCTTAGAAGTTTAAGAAAGCAGGTCGCTAACCGGCTGGGTTTATCTGTTGAAGAACTGGAAAAATCTGCTGAACCCATGGAGGCAGTTTATGTGGTAGCAGACCATACCCGGTGTTTGGCTTTCATGCTGGCTGATGGGGTGATTCCCTCCAATGTTAAAGAGGGATATTTGGCTCGACTGGTATTGCGAAGAACCATACGTTTTATGCAGGATCTAAAGATGCAAGAGTCTCTTTCTGATATTATGGATATTCAGGCTGACTTTTTATCTTCACACTATCCGGAAATAAGGAAACATCAGGATCACATTCACAATATAATTAGCCTGGAAGAAAAAAGATATACTAAAACGGCCTCTAAAGGAAAAAATCTGGTAAAAAAGAGCATAAAACATCTCAAAAAAGAAAATAAAGATGAAATACCGTTGGAAATGCTTATAAAACTTTATGATTCCCAGGGCATACCTCCGGAAACAATAAAAGAAATTGCAGAATCTATGGACTTCCCGGTTTCAGTTCCAGATAATTTCTATACTCTGGTGGCCAATGAACATGAAGAAGAAGTTCCCGAAGAAACAGTTCCGGTAAAACTGAATTATCCTTCCACCCGGCTCTTATTCTATGACCAGTTTGAAAAATCCCGCTTCCAGGCTAACTTTTTGGGTCTCTATAAAAACAACATTATCCTGGATCAAACCGTTTTTTATCCAGAAGGAGGGGGACAACCTTCAGATATAGGATCTTTAGAAATAGAAGGGAAAAAAATCAGGGTCAAACACGCCCAAAAGCTGGATGAAGTGGTGTTACACCAGATTAATCCAGAGGATACTCCCTCCCTGGAGAAACTGGCAGGTAAAGAAATTAAAGGTAGTATAAACTGGGAAAGGCGCATGGCACTGGCCCGTAATCATACTGCCACCCACCTTATAGTGGCTGCTGCCCGAAAGGTCTTAGGAGACCATATATGGCAGGCAGGCGCACAAAAAGGAGTAAAAAGATCCCGGATAGATCTTTCCCATTATAAGAGAATCACCACCCAAGAAGTAAATCAGATTGAACAACTGGCTAACCAGTATGTAATGTTGAATTCTAAGGTAAATATAAGTTGGATGAATCGTACTGCTGCTGAGAAAAAGTATGGTTTCATACTGTATCAGGGAGGAGTGGTGCCAGGTTCTTCCATCCGGGTTATCGATATTCCTGGAGTTGATGTGCAGGCCTGTGCAGGAACCCATGTGGGCCACACTGGTGATATTGGCATTATAAAAATCAATAAAACCGAAAGAGTCCAGGATGGAGTAGAAAGGGTGGACTTTTCTGCCGGTGAAGCTGCAGTGGAATCCATGCAGCAGAATGATGACTACCTGCGCTCCAGTGCAGAAATATTCAAGGTAAATCTGGATCAACTTCCTAAAACCTGTGATAGATTCTTCACAGAATGGAAAGCATTTAAAAATGAAATCAACCGCCTAAAACAGGAAATAGTTGCTTTAAAAATGGAAAGCATACTGGGAAAAGCTGAAAAGCTGGGAAAGTTCCAGGTACTAAAATACCAGATGGAAGCAGACCTTCCTGAGATGCAAAAAATGGTTCTGGATTTAACCCAGGATGATGGAAATTTTGATGTGGTTTTTTTGGGTAATATGGATGGTAAAATTGTAGGATCTGCCTCTAAAAAAGCTCAAGAATCTGGTGTGAAAATAAATGAAATTATAAAAGAAGCTGCAAGCCTCTTGGGTGGCGGCGGCGGCGGAAGACCAAACCTGGCCCAGGGTGCAGGACCAAAAACTGATAAAATGAATGAAGCTCTGGATAGCGCCTTGGAGAGTCTAAAAATAGAATTTAATCTCTAAATTAAAAATTTATTTTAATTTCGAGAATATTCACTAAAACAGGGAATACAGGCAAAATGCCCATTCTCAACTCTTGCCCGGTGTTCTGCAATAAATTCTCCACATTTAGAACACTTTACTGAAGCGAATATCCGGGCCTCTTCCGGAATTTCCAGATCTATACTTTCCATTTTAAAGAGTTCTGCAGCATCCATATCCAGAATTTTTTGAGATAGTTCATCCTTTTGGTTTTCAAAATTAGCCTTATCCTGTTTACTGGCCTTTTGTGAAAATGCTTTTTTTCGTAGATTTGAAAACTCCGGGTCAATTTCGTCAATACTCTTATTCAAGGATAAACGTAAAACATCTTCACTGGTTCGGTTTACAAAGGTGTAAACATTTTTACCATAATCTTTGAAAATTAAATTGCCTTTACCAAAAGTACACCCCGTTACCACCTGAATAGCATCCACGCTGCAGCTATCATTTTATACTATGGCCAGAAATTCCTCATCCACTGCCCGGGGGGAACTAAGTTCCTTTATAGCTATTTCACCAGCACGATATCCTATGGCAGTTCCTGGACATACATGACCATGGAAACGAGTAACTTCCGAAAAGGGGAGTATTTTTTTGCTTTCTTTCATTTTATCACCGTAATAACATTATTTTTCCAATCATTTCAAAATAATCTATTCCTTCCTATGATTAATAAATTTAACTAAAAAAATGATTACTTCGTACGGGGAGCTTAAATTCCCTGAACCAGGAAGGTTCTAATTACTAATAAATTAATATAATTTAATCTACAACATCCCGGTAAACCTTTATTAAAAATAGCAGCCATATGAATATTAACTATGAAACTATTTCGAAGAGGGGTATATTGAATCGTAGTATAGAAGAAATAAATCATAAAATTTCCCGGGGTGAAGCCCGGGTTTTCACAGCAGAAGAAATTACCAAAATGGTTAGTGATGGCGAAAATCCATCTGTTAGTGAAATTGATGTAATTACTACAGGTACATGTGGGATAATGTCAGGTACCGCTGCTTTACTTCATTTAAAGGTTGATGAACCAGGATCATTTAAAAAGGCAAAAAAAATCTATTTAAATGGAGTCCCTGGATTTCCTGGGCCCTGTCCCAATGAATGGTTGGGTTCAGTTGATTTAATGATCTATGGAACTGCCCACAGCATCCATGATTCTGAATACGGTGGAGGTTTTTTATTCAAGGATATGGTTGCAGGTAGAGAAATTGAAATAAAAGTTGAATCAACTCATGGTGAGATAATTGAGTCATCCACCACCTTAGAAGAGATGGGAACCGCCCGGATGATTGGAACGCGTATGGCATTTAAAAATTACACCGCATTTGTAAACCCTGATTCTAAACCAGTGTCTTCTATATTTCACGCCATCGATATGGAAGGCCCTTTCCAGGGACTATCCTTTTCTGGCTGTGGAGAACTAAATCCCTTACAAAATGACCCCGGGATGAAAACCATCTGCACCGGATCTAAAATCCTTTTAAACAGTTCTGAAGGAATAATAATCGGGACTGGAACCAGAAGCACCCCTGAAAAACCTAATTTAATGCTTACTGCAGATATGCATGATATGGATTCTCATTATCTGGGTGGTTTTAAAACAGCTGCAGGCCCGGAAGTATTTGATTCAGTTGCCATGGCTATTCCTGTAACCAGCCAAGAGGTTTTGGAGCAGACATTCATTAAAAATTCAGATATTAAGTTACCGGTTGCAGATATAAAAGGAAGACACCTTCCCTTGACTGATACGGACTATGGTGAACTATGGGATGGCACACAAGCCCGACCCACTTATCATCCTGAAAAATGTATTAATTGTGCCACCTGCCTGGTAAAAAAAAGGTGCCCCACCATGGCCTTTAACCAGGGCCTTAATACTAAAAAATGTTTTGGCTGCGGCATGTGTGCCTATTCCTGCGACCAGGGAACCTTTGAAATGAAAACCGGTACTGCAAAACTTGAAATAAAAGACCAGATTTATGAAGTTCCCATTGCCTGCCGGCAGTCTGATTTAAAAAGAGCCAGGGAAATAACCAGGGACCTTACCACCAGAATAGAAAAAGGTCTTTTTTACATTTACAAATGCTAAAATTTGAAAATAGGGGGATATGATGTTAAAATACGACTTAATTATAGCGCGATACGGTGAATTGGGATTAAAAAGCCCTAAAGTTCGCAGTAGATTTGAAAAGAAACTCTTATCCAATATTAAGAGCGCTTTTGATTGTGAAGTTAGGGTTAGCCAGGGCAGAATTTTTATCAAGCCCTATAACTTTAAAGAGGCCTTGCAGGGATTAAGAAAGATTTTTGGGATAGTATCTTTTTCTCCGGCCATTGCCCTGAAAACAGACCGGGAAGAGATTACCTCTAAACTGGAGGGTTATGTGGACCAACTGGAAGATGAAGGAACCATATCTTCTGAAACCAGTTTTGCCATTCGCTGTCGCAGGGTGGGTGAACATGAATTTACCAGTCAAGAATTAGCAGGATATGCCGGTTCAGTGGTTATTAAAAAAACAAATTCTCCGGTGGATTTAACTAATCCTGAGCTGGAGATTTCCCTGGAAGTAAGGGATAATGAAACTTTCATCTATCACCAAAAAATATCAGGACCAGGTGGATTGCCAGTTGGTACTCAGGGGAAATTAGTGGCCTTACTTTCCGGAGGAATCGATTCTCCTGTAGCTACTTATCTAATGATGAAAAGAGGCTGCCAGATAATTGCACTTAATTTTAATAATGATCCCTTCACCAGTAATGTAGCCCTGGAAAAAGTTCAAAAAATGGTAGAAAAAATAAGAGAATATTCGCCGGGAGTTAAACTTGATTTAAAGATTGTAGAATATGGGGAATATCTGCAAAACTGTAAAGTTAAGGCACCAGAAAAAATGACCTGTGTTCTTTGTAAAACAGGAATGTATCGCATTGCAGAGACAGTGGCCCGTAGAGAGGGGGCAATGGGTATTGTGGATGGAAGTAGTATGGGACAGGTAGCATCTCAAACACTCCCCAATTTGATGGTCACCCAACAATCAGTAAAACTACCAATTTTAAGCCCTTTAATTGGAATGGACAAGGTTGAAATTGAAAATATGGCCAAAGATATAGGCACCTACGATATCTCTATTATCCCTGATGGGGGGTGCAGTGCAGTTCCCCGATATCCAGAGACCAATGCCGATTTGGAAAGGGTTATGGATGCTCAGGAATCCATGGACATGGATGGGGAATTAAAAAATGCGTTAAAATCTCTGAAAAAAATTTAAACATACTATAGATTTTCCACAAGACCATCTATTTGATTAAAGATGAAATATCAATCTCGGTTTTTTAGTTATATAGTCAATGATTGCTATATAGAGGGATAAGTTTTTAAATCATAATAAAATAAATACTAAGTATATAAACCATTTAACTATTTTCAGGTTGATATGGTTTGAACTTTGATTCCCATTCTTTAACCATCTGGTTCGAATTTTATAAATAACGGCACTATCTAATAATCTAGTGATATTTAAACTTTTTGCGCACCTGTCCAAAATTTTCATCTCATCTGCATCTGGTAAACCATCTCAACGATAGAATATGGACTTTTCATCCCACTTCCTCAGTAACCCCATTCAAAATACTGCTAAAACCTTGAAAATAGCCCATTTTGGAATAAAAAGATGATAGCTAACGCTACTATGTTTTTTTCTTCCTACTTTATGGGTTTGTGGACTTTTTGATGGTGTTGGGATCCTTTTTATTGTGAAGTTCATCAGCAATGGGTTGGGCTGTGAAGTTATCCAGGAGTGTGAGGCGATATTTCTGTGAACGACCACGTTTAGGGAACTGTTCATCATAATGAACAATATA
>Ga0180017_100493_pt1 | contig 13000 bp, 6 predicted proteins | sample KR46_S_MetaG_FD_129674 | JGI IMG/M metagenome (GOLD analysis project Ga0180017, IMG submission 129674) | Groundwater microbial communities from the Olkiluoto Island deep subsurface site, Finland - KR46_S_MetaG | ecosystem: Environmental > Aquatic > Deep subsurface > Groundwater | place: Finland...
AATGAAAAGAGAAGGCGTAACAGCCTGAATAATCCCCCTCCGGCAGTCACTTTCTGAGTACCGAATACCACCGAGCCCCAGCAGCAGCGGTATTTACTTCATTGTCCATCAACACGGATTCTTCTCATTGCCATAGAAATTTTTTAAAGAACCCCGCACTGCCCTGCAGTTACGACTTTACCTGGCTTCACCGGGGCAATGTAAGAGCATTGCCACCGATGCAGGAGGATCAGGCTCAGATCTTCTGGCTGTTGATCTGAAAGGGAATTTCGCCCTTCAATTTGGTGGAATAGTTAGACAAACCGAATCGATTGATCCGGTTTCTCCACTCATTTCGCTCGGATGAGCTTATAGAGTAACGTTTCGCAGTTTAGTTATGGGGCGTTAACTGTAATTTCTGCTGATCCATTGAATACATTTCCCGATTCATCAATTGCATACACTTTGTACCCACCTGCTGCAAATCCGGTCGTACTCAGGTTTGCGGTTTGATTTGCAGTCGCTGCTACGCTTCTCCCATTGGCTGCCGCACCTGCCGCTTCGATTGCAATTTTATTTGCGGCTGTGGCTGCCGGAATCAGATACAATGTTCCTTTTTCATTGCTGGTGGCTGCAATATCAGCTCCCACGGTTACCGGCCCTGTGGTTACGCCGCTTAATGTTGGTGGTGTTGTATCCGATTCACTGACTGAAAACACAGCTGTCGGACTGCTTCCCCCACTCATTGTAAAGGTCAATGTTACCGTTCCATTTGCTTTTGCTGTCAGGTATTCTTTTTTAATTGTATAGTTATTACCTACCACTGAATAGTCTGTATTTATTTCAAGGTCTTTTGACCCATCATTGATTTTCGTCAACGTTCTTCCATTAAGTGACAGCGTTAGTACCACATCTGTCAGTAAAGATTTGTCAAAACTTGCTGTAGCCGGGCTGACCGTTGCATCTCCCGGCACCGTCCCGCTCACTGCAATTGCTGCTGTTGGATTGGTACCGCTACTCATTTTGAAGGTTAACGTAACTGTTCCATTAGTTTTTCCGCTCAGATACGCCTTCTTAATTGTGTATACATCCCCTGTCACTGTATAGTCTGTATCCAGTGTCAAATCTTTTGTTCCATCATTAATTCCTGTGACGGTTTTTCCGTTAGGTGTCAAAGTTATTGTCACATCTGCCTGTGATGCTTTGTTAAAACTTGCCGTTGTCGGTAATAATGTTGCTGGATTGACGCCCAACACCGACGCACTCGGAGCTACTCCGGCATAACTGCCTGTTCCAGTTGCAATAACTTTTATATATTTCCCTTCATCATCTGAAATCAGTTTGTATGTCGCTGCTGTTGCCCCGCTGATATCTACATAAGGTCCGGTAGCCAAAGTCGCCCGTTGCCACTGATAGGTTGCTGTAGCAGCAGATGGTGTCAGCGTTGCTGTTAGCGTACTATTCACAGTGGGGTTGCCCGTAATGACCGCACCAGTGAGGTTGATTTTTCCAATCGTAATGACTAAACTATTGCTGGCCACCGCTTTGGTAAGCGCTCCCACGTTTGCCTGAATGGTCAGCTTTCCATCCTTGGCAGTTCCGGTCGTGGTGATGGTAGCCTGTGTATCATTGTTACGGGTAATGCCAGTCACTTTCAAACCTGTCGTTCCAACATCAACAACCCAAAGATTAACATTTCCTGCGCTACCCGAGAAAGTATCATTGGTCAACGACACCACAATTGTGGGATCTACTTTTTCATTTAAAATCGTCGTCGCACTAGTAATCACTCCTGGTGTTTTTTCCAGAACCGTGATCGTTGCCGACCCAACGGTTGCTGAGCCATCCGCGGCCGTCGCCTTAACCGTAACCGTACCAGCCGTACCTGGTGTCAGCAGCCCGGTTGTTGAAATAGCGGCGGAACCAGTACCATTAACCACCGACCAGGTCAAATTTTTATTGACAGCATTGGCGGGTGATGCGACTGCCAGCATTTGTAGGGTGCTTCCCTTTGTTACTGTTGTTGCGCTACCTGTTCCAGTCACTATAATGGAGCTTACCATGACCGGATTAACCGTTACCGTTAGGGTATTGCTGGCCAGGTTTTTTGTCAAGGCGGCGGGATTGGCCTTAAAGGTAATCGTCCCCAGCGCGGCGGTTCCGGTGGTGCCGATGATCACCTGATTATTACTGTACCGGGTAATGGTGGAAACCTTTAAGCCAGTTGCTCCCATGGCAGTGGTCCAGTTGCTGACGGTGCTGGCCACATCGGTAAAGGTGTCGTTTGTCAAGGTGATCGTAAACGACGGATTGACCGTGCTGCTGTTGATAGTAGAAACGGTGGCAATGGTTGCGGCAGCCACCTCTGATACCGTCAGGGTCAGGGTGCCAATCTTGCCGGAGCCGTCCTGAGCCGTAGCATTAACCGTGACGGTACCAGCGGTCAGGCCGGTAACAACTCCGGCATTAGAGATGCTGGCGGTACCGGTGCCATTGACGATTGACCAGGTCACCTTGTTATTGGTCGCATTGGCCGGCGCTACTGCTGCCGTAATTTGGAGGGTTCCAGCTTTAGCGAGGGTCTTAACATTGCCCGCACCGGTCAGGGTGATGCCAGTTACCGGTACTTTTACCACCGGTGCTTTAGGTGGAACCTTGACTGTTTTTGCGACATTCTGTTTTTCCGGGGCTTTTTCATAGGTAACATTATCGGCATTAACCTGAGCGTTGCCAATCGCTCCTTGACCCTTTACATCAGCTTTAGCGTTGAATACCATCCGTTCTATCCGGCTGTTGCTGTCCAAGCTAAACTGACTGCCGGCTCCTGCTTTGGAGACGGTCAGCTCCCGGATTGTTGTGTTGCCGCGGGTTGAAACCTTCATCTTAGAAGCATTAACGGTAACCTTATCGAAACCACCTTCTAGAATCACATCTTCACTGCCGGCATCTTCAGTAATGACGACATCCAGACCATTGGCATTAGTAGCGACAATCCGCACCTGACCACTGGCGGTTTCCTGAATGGTGATCCGTTTATAATTTCCCCCATTGATATGGATGCTGTTTTTACCGCCACCCCGGACGTAGGTTTCCCCATCCACTGTGATATTGTTCAGGGTCGCATTACCCTGGCCAACTTCTTCTGAAATAATCAGATTGCCGGTAATGTGCATGTTTTGCAAGATAACCCGATCACTCTTAATGACGACATCCTGACTGATTGTTTCCAACCCGCTAGCTGGACCAAAGGTTCCGGCCGTGGCATAAACTTTAGCATTTACCACCGATTCCAAGGCGGCATAGGCTGTCTCAATGGCTTCTGTTGCTGCATCCACTTTTTCCTGGGTACTCTTGACGGTCACCACATTGTTTTTGATGACGGTCTGAAGGTTATCCCAGGAATAGGTGGAATAATTTGTCTTCAGTGCTTTTTTGGCCGTTGCCAAGCTTTTGTTATAGGCGGTTAAATCGGCGTTTTCTTTGATGATACGAATCTGAATCCCTTCCAGACGCAGGCTTTGACCATAGGTACCAGATGTTGCCCCATCCTTAGCCCACTTGGTTTCCCAGCCGAGATTCTGAATATGGGTGCGATATTCAATCGAGTAATCCGGCATATTAACGAGGCGGATCTCGATTCCCTCCAAACGCTGACTCATTCCCTGTGAACCAGATGAATTCCCATTTGAGGACCAATAGGTTTCCCAACCCTGATTCTGAACATGGGTACGATATTCAACCTTTGCGCCTTCTGGCAGATCTCCGGTAAGTTTGATTTCAATTCCCTCTAGTCGCAAACCCTGTCCCTGGGTACCTGCGGTTCCTCCATTACTGGGCCAGTAACTTTCCCAACCGACATTCTGCACATGAGTGTGATAAGTTACTCCCACCGCCTGGCTAGTCGTAATTCCCAGTAAACTCATTGCACCATCGATACCAGTTAGTGTATCGTTTTCGCTTGCAGCAAACGCATTACCCGAACACACCAGTAGTAGAACCACTAAGGTTCCCAACGTCCTTAAACACTTTTTTTTCATGTTAATTCCTCTCCCGCTAAACTATTCTTTCAATTAAATCTATTTCAATTCCATCTAAGTGGCTTGCTTAAGCATATATTAAGCTTTAATTGTATTTATGTCAATATGTGGCAACTACTGTGACATAAAATTTCAGTTTTTTTCTTTTTTTCAGTACCTCTGCTGCAAAACATCTGCTGCAAAGTTTTTTTGATCTGAAGTCTCACAATTTATAATTCAAATTAAAAATGATGAAAAGAAATTTGATTAACAGAAGTATTTTTAACTGGGTCCTCACCATCGGGTTAATGCTTTTCTTTACCACGGCTGCAATCGCTGCCAATGATACGGTGGCTACTGAAAATGAGATCGGCATTGCCTATCGGAGCCAGGTGCGGATTGTCACCATCGATGCCAAGTGACTGGATGTAGTGATGTCAGAAGGTGCTATAAGTGAAGATATCATTCTCGAAGGCACCTTTGAAAGTGTCACCATTGATGCCTCTGAGGTCAAGATTTCCACCCAGGGTGACACTACCATTAGAGAGATACTGGTAGCAAAAAAATCCGACCGATTCGCAAATTACCCTCGATAAAAGCACGACTGTCGAAATACTGAGCCTTAACTCTGGGGTTGATATGAAAGGTGAAGGCGCGGTTAAAGAAGCCAATGTTAATTCCGATAATGTTACCTTTGAACAAGCGCCGGACAAAGCCAATGTCGCCCCAGAGGTCAGTAAACCCCCAGTGGTTACGCTACTAGTGGTTCCCCCGTCAGTGGTTCCTCCAGCCCCTGATCCGGGCGGTGGTGGTAGTGGCGGTGGATTGTCCAGTGAGGATCTGCTGGTTGCCAATACACCAATGCCACAACTATTCCGGAATTTTCCACGTTCAACTTGTACTATTTATATACTACCATTAACCGATCGATGGTCAAATGATCACCGACAACACCTTTAAACTATCCAAGGTATTGGAAAAAACATTGGCGAGTGAGGATCTCCTTATCAACCAGAAAAACAGTCCGCCAGCAAATATCATGCAAGCGAACTGTTTATTTTTGTTTGTTTATTTTTGTTTGTTTTATTTTGTTCGGTTCATCCCTGGTGGACCAGGGTTAAGTTCAATTTACGGGGTTGTCGGTTTTGGTGAAACGGTAATAGTCTTATCCCCTGCCAACTCTGCCGTATGAGCATCAGGTAGATTGGCATCCTGAACATAAACCTTGACAGTGTATGTTCCTGCTGCTGTCGGTTTAAAGTAATAAGAACTGGTGGTGGAATAATCACGCACGAATTCTGTACCTCCGGCTTCGGTAAAAACAAATTTATACTTGAGGGCTTTTTTGCCACCTTCAGCGGTTGCCTTTACTGTGACGCTGCCGCCAACTATGATCTCTGCCTTTGACACGATTACGCTTTTGACAACAGGTTCGGCGTAGACCACATACTTTTCAATTTTCATTGGTGCTGATGTGTTACCGTTTATATCTGTAACCGTCACCGTAAAGGTATAGGTACCCGCACTCGGCAGTTCCAAGGTTGCCTTATTGGTTTTTAAAGGGGTTGCACCTACCGTTCCGGCAGGTATTGGAACGGATGTGCCACCATTCAATTGATAGGCAAAGGCGTATGTATAATCTCCCGTACCACCATCAATCTCTGCCGTTAAATCAATTGATTTGGCCACATACTGACCTGATGCTAGACTGGGTTTAAAGATTTTAATGGCGGGATTGTCCACCACTTGAAAATCCTGGATAATTCCCGCTGTCTCACAGGGTTTTCCTGTTGCATCCTTAACATTTACCTTCAGGGTATAAAAACCAGCTTCATCTGGAATAAAATTGGCTGTGGCGTTGGTTGAGTATCCCTTGATTATTTTAGGAGGTGTTGTCCCAATGACATCACCCTGTCCATAGTAACTAAACTCATACATGTAGGGACTTTTTCCACCGGTTCCCGTAGCTGTCAGCTTAACGGTTGTGCCAATATTAACGCCGGAAGCCTTATCGGCCTTGAAGGTTTTTACCTCAACACCCGGCAACACCTTGTAGCTGCTAATCTTTTGGGTGACGGTGGTGGTGCCGTCAAAGACATCGACACAGAGGTTATAGGTGCCAGCCTGGGTTGGCGTAAAGGTTCCCACAGCCGTATATGGATCTGCTGAGATCGTAAAAGGCAGATCAATCCGGCTGCTTCCCATGGTGTAATAGAAATTATAGTTCGGATTTTGAAGACCCGTACCCATTTTTACCTTAGCAGTCAATACCACATCGTCGTTCGGATAAACCGGTGAACCTTTTAGCTTAGAGGCAATTAAACTTTCAATTACTGGTGGATTGCCAACCGTTGCGGTGGTGCTGACATCCAGGTTATCATAATTGGTACATTCAACACCATTGGCATCGGTGACAATTACATGAAATTTGTAGTTGCCCTTGTCTGGCATCGCAAAGGTTGCGGTTTTTGATTTCGGATCACTACCTGGTAAAGCTACTTTCGTTATTCCACCGTCCCGGTAATAATAAAACGCATAGGTATAAGGTGTCTTGCCGCCGCTGCCAGCGGCTGTCAGTTTAATCGCGTCACCGGCAATCAGGTCAGTCGTTTTGCTGGCCTTGATGGATTTGGTGGTGACATCGGGCAAAACCTTGTAGCTGGATATTTTTACTGTAGCTTTGGAGTCGAGACTGTCAGTGGCAGTGACGGTAAAGGTATAGCTGCCTGACTTAGTTTTATCAAACTTAAAAACTCCGTTATTCGTTTGTTGCTGCTTATCAACAACCGCGCTTCCTTGCTTGGCTTCAAAAACATAGGTAATGGGCGCAACCCCGGTTGTCCCATTTTTCTCGGCCGTAATAATTAAGGTATCATTTTCATAGGCCACTGGTGTCGCTTTATGTGTCCCAACGTTCTGATCTTTTTCAACGGTTAAGGGTTTAAGTTTTGGCGGATTGGTTACGGCCACTGGCTGGCTGACTGTCTGAGCCGTCGTTGCCAGCACCACCCCATTGAGATCAGTAATTTTGACACTGAACTGATACTCTCCCACTGTTTCCAATTTATAGCTTGTATTCGCTAATTTATTATTGGTGGTAACGATTGGATTTACAGCACCACCTGGTTCGGTGACATAAAAATCATAGGTATAGGGGGTTTTTCCGCCGTTGGCGGAAGCCGTCAGCTTGATGGTGTCGCCCTGCAGCAAGCCGGTGGTTTTGCTGAGCTTAACTGCTTTGGCAGTTCCCAGCGATAAAACCTTATAACCGGTAATTGTTTTGGTCACCTTGGTTCCTTGTTGGTCGGTCACTTCCACCATTAGGGTATAGCTTCCTGCTATTTGTGGTGCAAATTTGGCGCTGGCCTGTGCTACCCGATTGGTTCCTGTTCCTAATACAGTAACAGGATCGCCAATCTTGACCCAACTCGATCCCTGTTTATAAGAAAAAATACAGGTCAGATTACCAACACCTTTGCTATCTTCTAATTTCGCGCTCAACTGAACCGAATCCTTTTGATACACAACTGCTGTGTCGGCGAGGTCTGCTTTCACCTTATCTGCGCTGAAATCTGAAATCACCGCCGGGTTGATCACCTTAATGGAAACACTGGCTGACTCATCGATATTGCCACTCTTTTGATCATTGTCATCTAGGATTTCCACATAGAAGATGTGCTCCCCTACTTCAGTCATCGGATAATTGATTGTCTTTTCTGTAGAAAAGCTTGTATTGATGGCTATCGGGCTAGTATCACTAGGTTTTTTGACATAAAACTTATATTGATACGCGGCTTTCCCACCGGTTCCACTGGCGGTCAGTTTAACCACATCACCCAATAGCACGCCACTGGTTTTGCTGACCTTTACTGCTTTGGCTGAGGGTTCTGCTAACACCTTGATGGAGCTGATGGTTTTGGTATCGGCAATGGTGCCATCAGCGTTTTTCAGGGTAACTGTAAAGGTATAGGTACCGGCAGCATTTGGTGTAAAGCTGAAGCTGTTTGTCGCTGCCACTGTGGTGATCGTTGCATTGGGAATAGTGACTGATTTGGTTCCCATCTTTGCGGTTAACACCAGGGTTGAGCCAGCACCAACCGAAACAATCGGATCAACTTTGACCCCGATAACTATGGGCGTCCCGACATAAAAGGCATCACCGGTGACGTTAAATTCGTCAATCAGCGGGTTGTTCTTAATCTCCAAGAGCTCTTCTTTTTTTGTCATGATGCCATTGGCATCGGTGATTTCCACCTTGATCTTATAGTTTCCTGGATCACTAAAATATTTGCTGAAGGTTTTAGTGGCTGATGGCTCCTGGGTCATCGGAATGTACTTATCATCCCCTTCTAATGCCAACTTATAGAAAAACTGGTATTTATAGGTGGATTTTCCGCCGGTGGCATTAGCGGCGAACTTCACCGTGGTTTCGCGGTTCTGTGAAGCTGGTAAAGTCAGCGTTCCTTCTAATTTTGGGTAAACGACGTAATTGCTGACCTGTCTTTTCGCAGTGAGATTATTGGCATCGGTCACTTCCACAAAGAAAGTATAGGTACCGGCTGTTTGGGGGGAAAACTCATGGTTGTTCTTGGTACTATCAGCAGCTGTAATCTCAGTTTTAGTGCCAGTACTGATTTGGTAAAAATACTTATAGCTATACGGCGCTTTGCCCTCTGCAACACCTTCTGCTTTCAGAACCACGCCTTCTACATCGCCGAGATAAAAGGCTGATTCATCCGCTTTAGCCGCTGTAAAGTTGCCAATTTCCGGGGTATCCTGGATAATATATCCAGTAACTTCTTGCGTTTTTACCGCACCATATGCATTGGTGACTGCTACTGTAAAGGTATAGGTACCGGTTTTTGGGGGTGTAAAGGTGATACTGGACTGGTCTGAATAGTCCTCGATTACCTCGGTTGTCCCGTCTACTGTATAAGAAAACTTATACTCGCTCTCGGTTTTTCCGCCGGAAGCGGTAGCGGTCAGTTTCAGCTCGGTTCCCAATTCCTGGGGTGAAGCCTTATCCACCTTAAACGTATCGACTTTAAGATAATCATAAATTTTGTAATCGGTAATCTTTTTGATGGTTTCCAGTCCCTGACTGTCTTTTACCTTAACATAAAAGGTATAGGTGCCAGGCTCAGTTAAGCCAGTTGTTTCCCAGCTCATCGACTGATCCGATGTAGTGGGTACCGTTTTATCGACAATGGTTTGAGTACCAATCGAGTGATAGAACTCATAGCTAAAGGGTGTAGTTCCACCACTTACGGTTGCTGTTAATTTTATCGGAGTATTAATATATTGAGGGGATGAAACGCTTGCAGTAAAATCAACAAGTGGTTGGTTAATTACCTTATAGTTATCAATAATATTGGTACACGTGGTGCTGGTGCCATCCTCTACTTCAATATAGAAGGTATAGATGCCGGCCTCAGTCAGTGAAAACGGCGCAGTGCTAACCGCTGACCCATCCTGAATGGTATTACCCGGCACTCTTGTTCCATTTAGTTTGACTAGATCGTAAGAGAATCGATAACTCAGGCTGCCGGTTCCACCGGTTGCGGCGGCGGTCAGGGTGATGTCAGTATCGATATTTTGACCGGATGGCAGACTTGCTGTCAATGTGGTGCTAAAGCTCAGGGTATTAAAGGTTATACCATGCTCATAGGCATATTTTTCGGCCTGGGAACCCTTGTAACCTGATATTTTAACCCCGGCTGTATTGCTGAAGGCATAGGCCCTAATGGTTTTTACACTGGTTGGGATCACTACCTCGGTAAGACTGCTACAGCCACCGAAGGTATAGTTTGCGGCTTCATTGCCGGACTCGATGGTGGTAACCGTCATCGGGATGATGATCTTTTGGACTGTCGTGTTGCCATTAAAAGCACCGGCGCCAATGGCAACGACCTTTCTCCCACCGAGTGTTGTGGGAATCGTCACCTCGGTGGCTGTGCCAGTATATTTAGTGATCGTAGCGACGCCCACAATTGAATCATCATATTGATAATCTCCGTCTATCTCCATGGTGGCCATCGTTTCGGATGCCGTCACGGTTTCAGATGCACTCATGCTCTGGTTGACTTCGGGGATTGCTAGAACCGGCTCATTTTCGAGAACGGTCAGATCGGTGTCGGGCACGATCAGTTCCGTTTCTGGCACTGCTACTTCCGAGACTGACGGCGCCTCCACTTCAGTCTGCCCAAAAGCTTCATCAATCAGCTGGTTCGCGCTTTCTGTTCGGGTTGTTCTCGGTTGGTTTAATTCCTCCGCCAGCACCCCAATCGGTAAACTAGCAATAATCAACATCACACTGATCAACAGAGCTACACTTTGTTTGAGTCTATTCTTCATTTTCCCTCTCGCTTTCTTGCTTAAATTCTGGTTCGTTATTTCAACTTTTGTAAACGCATTACATTAATTATCGAATTTTTATTTCCTTATCGATACCGATTGCATATCCTGGATATTACATTGCACATTTTGCACATTTCATAATAGAGTTATCGACATGATTAACCTATTTGTTTAGTATATTTTAGGATAAATTTAAAGTGCAATTACCCGTTTAGCCCGGACAATTGCACTGAAAAGACACTGATTCAATTTTTAGACTCTATTTGTTTATGGATTAATAAATATATCCATATTTGCTGTTGTTGCTGCGACACCACCGCTAACAGGCGTAATTGTAAAGACAACTGTTGCTTTAGTGTCCCCTATGTCAGTGATCACGCCAGTTGTTGGATTAATGGTCGCCGTTCCTTTATCTCCCTGTTTAAAACTAATGGTATAATCAGTTTTATCAATTCCGGCTGCCGTTATCATCTCTGCCGCCCGGGTCAGGATATTATCACCAACCTTGCGCACGCCAAAATTGGTAGTGTTTATTCTGGCACTGGAGATCACATACGCTCCGGTATAAATCAGATTCTTCTGAGCTGCTACTATCTTTGCCGTGGCTGAGTTCACCGCTGACTGGCTATTGTCAGGGGTGACCACATTTGCTGATACCACCAGCTGATAAGCTGACCACGATTCGGACGTGTAATTGGCCTGTTGGGCAGCCGCAAGAGCCGCATTATAGTCGGTCAAGTCCGATCCTTTAACCAGAATCGACTGCTGCAAGGCGACCAGCGTTGCTGTATAACTATCGACCACATTTTGCGCATACCCTTTTAGGGTATCGGCTGGAATATCAACAATGGTTTTTACCTGGCTGTTATTGGTATAAGCGGTAAACGACGTGGTAGTATAGGGACCATCCGATATTTTAATATTTTTTGCGGTGTTAAAAGCGGTCAAGTTAGCTGTTGCAACGAGTTTTGAACGCACGCCTTCTAAATCAATGACTGCTGCATTGATAACAGACTGATCCGAATCTTTGTTAATCACATCATAGACCCATTTGCCATTGGTCAGGCTACCATATTTTTCACAGATGGTCACATAAGCATTCCATGTCTCTGAGGTATAGGGTGCATTAACCGAATCCGCACCATATTGTAGATAGGGTGCAATGGCCTGGTTAAATGCTCCTAAATCAGAATAAAGCACCAGCAGTTTTTGAGCTGCCAGAATATTAGCTGTGGCCTGATCGACTTCAGCCTGACTATTCAAGTTAGTGACCACATTGGCATCCAATAAAGCTTTATAGGCTGTCCAACCTGATTTGACCTGATCTTCCGTTACCGCCGCGCGAGCCGCTTCATAGGCCATTAAATCAGCCAGTTTAAACAAATCTTTTTGAGCCTTAATAATCGCAATAGTCGCTGCATCAACCTCAGCCTGGGTATTTTCTTGTGTTACCTGATGATCAGCTACGATGTCCTGATAGATCGCCCAGGAATCTGGTGAATAATCGGCTTCTTTTACACTTTCCAGGATATCATTATAAATCGACAGATCGGCCTTTTTGACCAGGCTTTTCTGGGCTTTTTCAATTGCAAGTGTAGCTTCTGTTATTTTATTGGCAATCTCTGTCTTGGTTACGACATTGGCAAGCACAACTTTTTGATAGGCTGCCCAAGTGGCTGTCGTATAATCCGCTTCACTTACCTGTGCCAAAACGGCAAGATATTTGTCATAAGCAATCTTAACTGGTGTCTCCACGATGATGATCTCGATCGCTTCCAGACGTAAACCCTTGCCTTCAGAACCAGATAGGGCGCCATCAGCTACCCAACCCTGTTTCCAGCCATCGTTTTGAATATGGGTACGGTATCTAACCGAATAGTCTGCCGAATTTGTCCCCATCAACCTAATTTCAATGGCTTCCAATCTTAAACCTTCCCCCACTGAACCGGCTAGATCGCCATTTGAGACCCAGCTCTGCGACCAACCCTTGTTTTGAATATGGGTCTGATATTGAATGTCTAAACCGTCTGGTACGTTACCGGTCAGTTCTATTTCAATTCCTTCCAGCCGAAGACCCTTGCCTTCTGATCCCGATGGATCACCATCCTGCATCCACCCCTGGAGCCAGCCTTCGTTTTGGATGTGCGTACGATACATCACCCCAAAACCGTCATCTGTTTTTTCCGGTTCCTCTGCAAAAACACTGGTCGACAAGGCCGTAGACAGGATACATAAGCTAATAATTAAACTAATTAATTTCTTTTTCATATTTATAACAATTCCCTTCATTTCACTCAAGGCAAAAAAGACTCACAACTGCTTTCATCATCTAATATATTTTTATTTTACTTGTTTCATTTTCAAAACATATAATTCCCGTTCGTTTTCAATTTCTTTATGTAACACAAACCCAAGAGTTTCCTTGATATCTGCAAAATGCTGTTCTGTATCGGTCTTAAACTCTGTTAAAACCGCGGTCTGCTCACAGACTGCATCGAGCTTAGTTTTGACTTCGCTTAACTCATCCTTCATGCCGGCGACATCGTTTTTGACTTCGCTTAGCTCAACCTTCATGCCGGCGACATCGTTTTTGACTTCGCTTAGCTCAACCTTCATGCCGGCGACATCGTTTTTGACTTCGCTTAGCT
>Ga0180017_100494_pt1 | contig 12998 bp, 11 predicted proteins | sample KR46_S_MetaG_FD_129674 | JGI IMG/M metagenome (GOLD analysis project Ga0180017, IMG submission 129674) | Groundwater microbial communities from the Olkiluoto Island deep subsurface site, Finland - KR46_S_MetaG | ecosystem: Environmental > Aquatic > Deep subsurface > Groundwater | place: Finland...
ACCGCTGCGCCTTGATGGCCCGCAGCAGCTCCACGCCTGCCGAAGCGTCGAGTTTGCCGTCATGGGGAAACCGCACATCGGAGATGACCCCGAGCACGTATGGTTCAAATTGCCGGAACAGGGCCAGGGCTTCCTCGTACGTCCCGGCCAGGAGAATCTTGGGACGGCAGCGCATGGTCAGCAGGCGGTGTTCCTGGTTGAGCCCTTCGCGGATGACGTCCTGGGTCTGGACGACCAGCTCGCGGTACAGGATGGGCAGCAGGCAGGACTGGTACCGGGGGGAGTCCTCGACCACGATGATGACGCGGATGCCCACGTTTTTTGTGTCGAACTCCACGTTCATGGCGTCTTCGGCATTCTTGACCAGGGCAACCAGGAGATCCGCGTTGCCGGTCCACACAAACTGCCGATCAATGCCTTCGGCCAGGGTTTCCCCAGGCAGGAACACTTCGCGGTGGGTCAGCAGATAGACGGGGATGCCAAGACCGAGCGCCTTGATCCTCTGCCCCAAGGCCAGAGCCTCGCGCTCGGCCAGTTGCGGCATGAGGATTATGAGCTCAAACGGACGCTGCTCCAGAAAGGCCAGCGCCTCCCCCGCGCTTGAGGCCCAGGTCAGACGGGGCGGGCGGCTCAGGTTCAGCCCCTGATATTCGGACACGATGCGCTCGGAGAGCTTGCAATCCTCTTCCATGACCCAGGCATCGTACGCCGTGGACACGAGCAGGATGTTCTGAACTTTCCTGGCCATGAGATCATGAAATTTTCGGAATTCCGAATCTTGGGCCACAAGTTGCAAAGACGGCTTGACGAGCATGTCTGTCTCCGGTGAAACTGTGCTGTGAATACTCGAGTCTATGCAATTAACCCGCGCTTAGGCAACGCGGCCGTGGCCGAAAATACGGGAAATGTCACCTGTGAATGTTTGCTTTCCGGCACGGATTTGTTGAAAGCATTGGCGCAGCAGCGCATGAAATTTACAACTATGTCAAAACCAGGGGCTGCTTATGAAATTCACCGGTTATGATCTTGGACCTTTTCATGACGAAATGTTCTCGGCTCCCGGCGTTCCCCGCGACGGCACGAGACTGCTGGTCGACAAGATCGAATCCTTGCCCGAAGGCGAACTGCTCAGGCGGCAGCAACAGGCCGAACAGGCGCTCTATGACCTTGGCATCACGTTCACGGTCTATGGCCACGAACAGGGCACGGAAAAGATCTTTCCCTTCGACGTATTGCCCCGGGTCATTGAGGCCAATGACTGGGATCATGTCGAGATCGGCCTGAAGCAGCGCATTTTCGCCCTGAACCTTTTTCTGGACGACATCTATCACGATCAGAAAATTTTAAGGGACGGGGTCATCCCGCGCGAGATCATCGAGACGGCCGAGGGCTTTCTCCCGGCCTGCATGGGCATAAATCCGCCCCACGGGATCTGGTGTCACGTCACGGGCACGGACCTGGTGCGCGACGAAAGCGGAACGTTCTTCGTGTTGGAGGACAACCTGCGCTGCCCCTCCGGGGTGTCCTATGTGCTGGCCAACCGCAGCCTGATGAAGCGGACCCTGCCCGAGGTCTTCATGGCATCGCGGGTGCGTCCGGTGGACGACTATCCGGCCAAGCTCCTGAACCTCCTGCTGCGCATGGCCCCCAGGAGCGACTCCCAGCCCTGCGTGGCCCTGCTCACCCCAGGCATCTACAACTCCGCCTATTTCGAGCACTCCTTCCTCGCGTTGCAGACCGGCATCGAGCTGGTCCAGAGTCAGGACCTTATCGTCGAGAACAATTTCGTCTACATGCGCACGACCAAGGGCCTTAAAAAAGTGGACGTCATCTACCGCCGCCTGAACGACGACTACCTTGATCCCCTGGTCTTCAGGCCGGAGTCGCTTTTGGGCGTGCCGGGCATCATGAGCGCCTACCGCGCGGGCAATGTCTGCCTCGCCAACGCGCCAGGAACGGGGGTGGCCGACGACAAGGTCGTCTATGCCTATGTGCCGGAAATCATCCGCTACTATCTGGGAGAAGAGGCGTTCATACCCAACGTCCCGACGTATCTGTGCTGGCGGGACGAAGACCGCTCCTATGTGCTGGACAATCTTGAGACCATGGTCGTCAAGGCGGCCAACGAATCCGGCGGCTACGGCATGCTGGTCGGTCCAGCCTCGACCAGGGCCGAACGCGAGGATTTTGCCGGGCGCATCAAGGCCAGACCGCGCAACTACATCGCCCAGCCCGCGCTCATGCTCTCCCGCGCACCGGTCATCGTCGGCGATCATTTCGAGGGCCGGCACGTGGATTTGCGCCCCTACATCCTTCATGGCGGTGATGTGCAGGTCATCCCCGGCGGCCTGACCAGGGTGGCACTCAAGAAAGGCTCGCTGGTGGTCAATTCCTCCCAGGGCGGAGGCAGCAAGGACACCTGGGTCCTCAAACACTAATCCCAAGGACACATCCATGCTTTCACGCGTAGCAAGCGCCATCTATTGGATGAGCAGATATCTGGAGCGCGCCGGGAACCTGGCCCGCGTGGTGGAGGTCAACTGGCACCTGACCCTCGATCTGCCGGGATCCGGCGGCACGGAATGGCGGTCCCTCATCGAGGCCAGCGGCGACAGTGCCCTGTTCGAGGAACATTACGGGGAATACGATGCCGCCACGGTCATCACCTTCCTGAGCTTTGACCGCGATTACCCCAACTCCATCGCGTCCTGCCTGTGGGCCGCGCGCGAAAATGCACGGGCCATCCGCGAGGTCATTCCGTACGAGATGTGGAACTACATCAACATGTTCTACCATCTTGTCCACGATGCCGCGACGAGGCCGCTGCAGGTGGTCGAAAATCCGTTCTCTTTTTGCCAGGAAGTCAAAATGCGCGACTTCATGCTCGGCGGGATCACGGCCGACGCCATGATCGAAGACGAAGCCTGGCATTTTGCCCGGCTTGGCCGCCTGCTGGAACGGTGCGACAAGACTTCGCGCATCCTCGATGTCAGCTTTGAGCAACTTCTGCACGACAAGGGGGAGATGTCCCAACCTGTGGATTCCATCCATTGGATAGCGCTACTGCGTGCCACCAGCGCCTTCAATGCCTTCCGCCGCTGCCGGGGACGCATATCACCCGAAAAAGTGGCGGACTTCCTCCTCTTCGACCATGAATTTCCACGCTCCATATTGCATGGGCTCACCCACGCCCAGGCTTCCCTGCACGCCATCACGGGGACAAGGTTGAATTTTTTCACCCGCGAGAGCGAGCGCCTGCTGGGTCAACTTTGCGCCGACCTTTCCTACTTGACCATTGAAGACGTTTTCGCGCAGGGTCTGCATCGTTTCACGGACCGTTTGCAAACCCGCATGAATGCGGTCGATGCCCGCCTGGGAATCGAATTTTTCGGTTACGCGGCGCATGGACCGGAAGAAAGGATGGAACAATGACCTTTTGTCTCGGCATCACGGTGGAAGACGGTTTGGTCGGTCTGGCGGACACCCGCATCACCGCCGGCAATGAAATGACCACGGCGCAAAAACTCAGCACCTATGAGACTGCGAGCGGAGCGGTTTTCTTCATGACCTCCGGCCTGCGCTCCCTGCGTGACAAGGTAGCGACCTATTTCGAGGAGGCTCTGGAAGCCGGGCCGCCTCCGGACAAGCTCTACAAGGCCGTGAACCTCTTTGCCGACCTCGTCCGGCGCGTGGCCAAGGAAGACAAGGAATACCTCGACGCCTCGGGACTGCATTTCAACATCCACGCCATCATGGGCGGACAGTTCTCGGCCGACGCCACGCACAAGCTCTTCCTGATCTACCCGCAGGGCAATTGGGTGGAGATCACTTCCGGCACCCCATACCATATTATTGGCGAAACCGGATACGGCAAGCCCGTCCTTGACCGCACCCTCAAGCACGCGGATTCCATCCATTTCGCCCTCAAGGTCGGCTGCCTGGCTTTTGACTCCACGCGCATCAGCGCCGCTGACGTGGATTTTCCTCTTGATGTGGTGGTCTATTCCAAGGGCTCCTTTTCCCTCATCGAACATCGTTTCGAACAAGGCGATCTGGCGCACATCTCCACCTGGTGGCAGGAACGGCTGCGCGAGGGCGTCCATGCCCTGCCGTCGGAATGGATCGACGCCATCGCGGCCAGGCTCGCCCCCAGCAGTCGCAAACTGCACACCAAAACCGAGGATTGAGCGATGCGTATCCGGGTGGAGCACGAAACCAGCTATCGCTTCAGCAGGCCCGTCTTCCTTGAGCCGCACCTGATCCGGCTCAAACCACGGCAGGACGCAGGGCAGATGCTTGAACACTTCAGTCTCAAGGTCAGCCCCGAACCGGCTGGACAGTGCGAAATCCTGGACGCGTGCGGCAACGCCGCCCACTGGTTGTGGTTTGAGGGCATGTGGGAAGAATTGGTGGTCCGCACGGAATTCACGGCCCGTACCCTGCGCGACAACCCCTTCGACTACCTCTTGCACCCGTGCGCATTCACCCTTCCCCTGGACCTGCCCGCCCTTGAGCGCGAAGCCCTGCTGCCGTCTCTTGGGCCCGGCAGCCCTTCTACGCGCGGCCTTGCCAAGAAATTCATGGCCGAAACCGGCGGCGACAGCCTTCAATTTTTGAGCCGCCTCAATGCCTGGCTCTATCAGAACATTGCCATCGTCTCACGGCTCGAACCGGGCATCTTTACCACGGAAACCACACTGCTGCAGGGTCGGGGCGCATGCCGCGACGTCAGCCTTGTTTTCATGGAGGTCTGCCGCGAGGCGGGAATCCCCGCCCGGTTCGTGTCCGGCTACCAGATCGGCGACCCCGAACAAACCGAACGCGACCTGCACGCCTATCCGGAAGTCTATCTCCCCGGAGCGGGCTGGCGCGGCTACGATCCCACTCTCGGACTTACGGTCGTCGGAGGCCATCTTGCCCTCTGCGCCGCCTCCGAACCGGAGCTGACCGCGCCTATCACCGGCACGTACAGGGGCAGCGCCACGAACGAACTTCTCCACAAAATCCACCTTGAGACCATGCCTGAAAAAACAAACGGCTGACCCTGTTTCAAGGATCAGCCGCAAGGCGTAACTCAAGCAATTTTCCGCCTACATCAAACCACGCCCTGGTCCAGCATGGCGTCGGCCACCTTGACGAATCCGGCGATATTGGCGCCCATGACATAATTGAGCGGTTTGCCATAGGTCGAGGCCGTGTCCATGCAGACCTTGTGGATGGTCTTCATGATCAGCTTCAGCCGGTCATCCACTTCCTGCCGGGTCCAGCTCAGGCGCATGCTGTTCTGGGTCATTTCGAGGCCCGAGACCGATACGCCCCCGGCGTTGGCGGCCTTACCCGGACCAAAGAGCACCCCGTTGTCCAGGAAGATGCGCACGCCCTCGTGTGAGGTCGGCATGTTCGCGCCCTCAGTCACGACGCGCACGCTCCCGGCCACCAGATTTTCGGCGTCACGCGCATTGATCTCATTCTGCGTTGCGCACGGGAAGGCGCAATCGGCCTGGTGTGCCCACAGCGGGTTGTGCCCCAGACCGTAGTCCGCCGGAGTGAACACGGCCTCGGGGTACGCATCCGCGTATTCGCGCACCCGCCCCCGGCGCACATTTTTAAGGTGCTTGATGAAAGCGAGCTTCTCGGGAGTGATTCCGGCATCATCATAGATGTACCCTGACGAATCCGAAAACGTGATCGGGGTACTGCCCAGTTGCAAGAGCTTCTCCATGGTGAACTGGGCCACGTTGCCCGAACCCGAGACCAGGCTGCGGGTGCCTTCCAGCGTTTTGCCCTGGGCCGCGAGCATCTCGGCCGCGAAATAGACCGCCCCATAGCCCGTGGCCTCGGGCCGGACCAGGCTGCCGCCCCAGGACGCGCCCTTGCCGGTGAGTACGCCCGTAAATTCATTCTTAAGCTTCTTGTACATGCCGAACATGTAGCCCACTTCCCGCGCGCCCACGCCGATGTCGCCGGCGGGCACGTCCGTGTTCGGGCCGATGTGGCGGAAGAGTTCAAGCATGAAGCCCTGACAGAAGCGCTGCACCTCGGCGTCGGACTTGCCCTTGGGATCAAAATCCGCCCCGCCTTTGCCCCCACCCATGGGCAGAGTGGTCAGGGAATTCTTGAAGACCTGCTCAAAGGCCAGAAATTTGAGGATGCCCAAGTTGACCGACGGGTGAAAGCGGATGCCGCCCTTGTACGGGCCGATGGCACTGTTCATCTGCACCCGAAAACCCCGGTTGACGTGCACTTCGCCCTGGTCGTCCACCCAGGGAACGCGGAAGATGACAACCCGTTCCGGCTCGACCATGCGTTCCACAATCCCAGCCCGGCGGTACTCGGAATTGCGCTCCAGGGCCGGTTCGATGGACTCCATGACCTCCGTCACGGCCTGATGAAACTCCACTTCGCCCGGATCACGCCGCTTGACCAATTCAAGAATCTCCATGCTCATGAAAGTCCTCCGCAAATGTTGCAGTCATGCCCGTCCGATCTCCACCCTGCTTCCGGCCATCTAAAAATCCTGCCACCCTTCTTCCCCCAAGAGAAGCCAAGGTCAAGTGAGTCCGTCATTTTTTTCGCAAAAGAAGCGATGTTTCGCACGATATCTGGATTATCAACCCGATTTCCGAAATTTCAACACAATCATATCCTGCAAACCCCTTATCCGCACATCCCACGATCTTTGTGTGGCGGGGCAGGTTGGTCCGGGCAGGTTGCCTCGACTGTCTGACTGAGACAGGCATCGTTGGCAGAATCGTTGCCAATCGTGTTGCCCCGATCTAACGCCCCGCACGCAACGATTCTGCCTTACGAGGCCAGCGAAGGAGTTTCGAGGCGGGCCTGCCCGGGCCTGCCCGTCCCGCCACAATCCAAGCAGACGAAAAACTGCGCCCTTGCCCAACAAAGCCTGGATCCCCGCCTTCGCGGGGATGACGTAGTATAATGTCGTGGGGATGAGGCATAGTGATACCGAAGGAATGAAGTATAGAAGCGCCGCGAAGATAAAACAGTGCTCTTCCGCAAGTATATCGCAACACCGTGGCGGGGCGGGTTGGTCCGGGCAGGTTGCCTCGACTGTCTGACTGAGACAGGCATCGTTGGCAGAATCGTTGCCAAGCGTGTTGCCCCGATCTAACGCTCCGCACGCAACAATTCTGCCTTACGAGGCCAGCGAAGGAGTTTCGAGGCGGCCTGCCCGGACCAACCCGCTCCGCCACGCCCCTTCCCCGCCCAGTCACGCCCTTCCACGCCCCGCCACGCCCAGCCCCTTCTTGCAAAAATTCGACGCTCCCCGCATGATGAAAACCACAAATCACGACCCCTCAGGAGCCCCCATGGAACCGATACAGCTTGGATTTGAACAAAGCCGCACCCTTCTGGACGCCTACGACATCCCCGTCCTGGGGCGCATGATCCGCACCCTGGAACAGGCCGCACTCGCCGCGGAAGAACTGGGTTTCCCCGTGGCCCTGAAAACGGTCTCCAGCCAAATCATCCACAAGACTGACCTTGGCTGCGTGCTGCTCGGGCTTCAGGACCGAGCCGAGCTTGAGGCCGGATATACACGACTCATGGACAACGTCCGCGCCGCCGGGGTCACGGAGGTCGACGGCATCCTGGTCCAGCCCATGGTCAAGCCGGGGCTGGAGGTGCTCATCGGCGCCACCCAGGACCCCAGCTTTGGTCCCATGACCATGATCGGCTCTGGCGGACGCTTTGTTGAGCTCCTCGCCGATGTGGCCCCCGGCATCGGCATTCTGGAGGAAGATGAAGTCAGCGCCATGCTGAACCGGACCCACGCCGGGCGCATCCTGGACGGGTTCCGGGGCCCGGCCCTGGACAAGGCGGCCGTCATCCGGCTGGCCATGAACGTGTCGCGGTTCATGGCCGAGCACCCCGAGATCCACGAACTCGATCTGAACCCCGTCATCGTCTACGAAGAGGGCTTCGCCATTGTCGACGCCCGCCTCATCGCGGGCGAGCCGGTCCATTACCCCCGCCAGACCGACATTTCGCCGCAAAAGATGGCCAGCCTGAACACGATCTTCAACCCTGCGTCCGTGGTGCTTTACGGAGCGTCGAACACCGGCACCGTGGGCGGCATCGTGCTCAAGAACCTGCGCCGCCTGGACAGGCTCTATCCCATCAATCCGCGCACGGAAGTCTTGCAGGGCATGCGTTGCTACCCGAATCTGGAGAGCCTGCCGGAGGTTCCGGAGGTGGCGGTCTTTGTCGTCAACTCCGAGACCGTGGTGCGGGAGTTCGAAAAATTCTGCCTGGCCGGAGGCAAGGGCGCCATCGTCATCAGCGACGGCTTTGCCGAATCGGGACGGCGCGAGCTCGAAAATCGCCTGCGAAACTTGAGCCTGGAGCACGGGGTCAGCTACATCGGGCCCAACTGCCTGGGCATCATCGACAATTTCTCCGGGGTGAACACCATGTTCATCCCGCCCCATCGCACCGGCATCATCCGTGAACCCGGCGGCATCGGCATCATTTCCCAAAGCGGCGGCATCGGCATGGAGCTGATGGAGATGCTCGAAGCCGACCGGGTCGGCATGGGCAAGTGGGTATCCTGCGGCAATTCGAGCAGCGTCGGCGTGGCGGAAATTCTAGCGCATATGGGCCAGGACCCGCGCATCGAGGTCATCGCCATCTATCTGGAAGGGTTGTCCGAAGGTCTCAAACTCATGGAAATCGGACGGCAGGTGGCGGCCGAAAAGCCGGTGGTCATCATCAAGGGCGGGTCCGGCGGCGGCAAAGAGGCGACCATGTCCCACACGGCGTCCCTGGCGGGCAGTCACGAAGCCTTTCGGGCCTGCTGCTCTCAGGCCGGATTCTACCTCATTGAAGAGCTGACCGAAGACCCCAAGATCATGGTCAACGTGCTCTCTATCCTCGCCACCCAGCCCAAGGCGAGAGGCAAGCGCACGGCGGTGGTCAGCGTCGGCGGCGGCGCGGCGGTGCTGCTGGCAGATCAGATCACGGCCGAAGGCATGGAACTGGCTCAGTTCACCCCCGCTACCCGGCAGCGCCTGCAGGATCTGTTGCGCGAGAACATCAAGGCCGCAAGCCCCGACGATCTGGAGCAGATGCTGGTCAATGTCGGCAACAATCCTCTGGATCTTTTGGGCAACTGCGACGACAGGCGGCTCATCCGCGCCCTTGAGATCATCGCCGCCGATCCGAGCACGGATGTCATCGTGGCCGCCATCTATCTGCAGGTGCCCTATCTGTCGGAATACCTGGCCGAGCGCCTGGTCGAATTCAGGCGCTCCATCGACAAGCCCTTCATCGTCTCCCCGCGCGGCCTGTGCACACATGTGACGCGGTTCAGGGAATCACTCTACGCCAAACGCTTCCACACCTACACAGTGCCCATGATAAAGCCGCTCAGCATCGCCGTTGACATCTGGGACCGCTACGACCGCAGTTACATGAGCGCCGCCGAGCTTCAGGAAGATTGAGGAGACGGGCTCAGCACCTTGGTCGCCGTTGACCGCTCGGCTGCGATTGATAATAATACGTAGGTATAGCAGCGTCTTTGCTAAGCATGATTACGGATCGCAGCGCCGGAAATCCACCGGCCCCTTGCGCCGTCAGCCGATCCAGGCACAGGAGCCCCATGAACAGCACCACGGTTTACATTTATACCGACGAAAACAAGGATGAAAACTGGGTTCTGCGGACCAACCTGATTTTTTCATCCATGAACAGCCAGTGGGTTCTGGAGGGAAAGATTCCCGAGGAAAAGGATATTGTACCCTGGCAGGAAGTGGTTTTACCCTCCGGCGAGGCGCTCCATATCGGGGCGGTCTTTGACGACCCGGAGAAGAATCTGGCCCTGCACGTCAAGTCCGCCGACCGTCCCATTCTGCAACTCATCACCAAGGGCCGTCCGTGCCTGCGTTTTTTGAGTCCCGGCGGCACGGACGTGACCCTGCAGATCCACGAGTAGACGCAAAAATCCCGGCCTGTGCCAGTGGCAGGGCCGGGAGTCTCATTTTTTTCGATTTCATCCAAGCCGGATCAGGGCTTTCCTGTCCCGTCCGCTCCCCAGAGCTGCCTAAGCCGCTGGTCGCGGCCGCAGCCTTGGCGGTAGAAGCGATAACGCAGTGGATTCTTCGTGTAATAATCCTGATGGTATTCCTCGGCAGCGTAAAATTCCGTTCGGGGCAGAATCTCCGTTACGACCTTGAATCCCCTGGACTCTTCAAGCTGCGCTTTTGCCGCCCGCGTCAGGGCCTCTTCTTCTTCGTCCCCGTAGAACACTGCGGACCTGTATTGCGGCCCGCGATCGCAGAACTGTCCACCGGCATCGGTGGGGTCTATGTTTCGCCAGAAGACACCAAGCAGCTGTTCAAAACCGATCTGCTGGGGGTCATAGACCACCCGCATGGCTTCGATGTGGCCGCTGGTGCCGGACGACACCTGCTCATATGTCGGGTCCGGCTTCTGTCCGCCGGTGTACCCCGACTGCGTCTCCATCACTCCGGGCAGGGCGTCGAAGGGTCCCTCAAGGCACCAGAAACACCCGCCCGCGAACACGGCTTCCTTTGTTTGTGCGGTCACGTTTCCTCCAAACAGGCCAGATACCAGAATTGCAAGAATCAACACCAGTCGCATGGAGCCCCCTACAGTTTGTCGCCGGAATCCCAGAGCGCTCCTTCCGTGGAAAAGGGAATAGTCCCGGAGTTCAGGCCGCCCTGATAGAGGACTCCGTCCAAGGCATATGTCAGCTTGCCCTGCCCGCCCTGGAAGGCCAGTACCTGGCGCAGCAGGTCCAGGGTCGACGCGGACGCCTCCACCTTGAGCACCGACTCGCCCAGTGCCTCAACTCTGCCGTTTTCCGAAGACACGGCGGGCAACAGGTCCATGTCGTTGAAACGCGTATTGACCTTGACCCCGGTCCAGGACAACGCAAACGGGTTCGGATTGACGATGCGCAAGGTCAGCACGACGCGTTGCTCAAAGAGGGTGGAACTTGCCGGCATCACATTGACCAGCCTCACCGTTGGAGACTCCACGGTCTTCCCGAAATGGGCACAACCGGACAATGCGAACACAAAAAAGCCTGCAAGCAACAACACAAGACGCGTCATTTTGCCTCCTGTCGGAATATCAAAAAAACAGTTTTCAACGCGCTTCCCACACAGGGAACGTCCCGGGAAGCTCTTTATCAGACAGCCGCCACTGCTCATCTCCGTCAACGTTCTCCCGTCCCGCATACTTGAGCACCACGCTCGTTGGTCCGTTGGCGAAAAACCCGTTTCCACCGAGGACTTCAAGAGCTTCTTCCTTGTCGGGATACTCGAGGGCGGAAACGTAGCAAACCCGCGTTCCGTCTATTTCCAGGCAATGCGGCTCGAAATAACGCATGAAGTGCAGCAATGTGTTCATGTTCTTCATAGGTCCTCCCATGGACAACGTTCATACCCCTGCTAATCACTGCGCGCTGGATGACAAATAAAAACGGGAGGAACCTGGAAAGAATACTCGGCAGCACGCGCCTTTCAGCGCCCAAATCAAAGCTCGTCCGCTGAAAGGGTTCCTTCAGGTCGAACGTTTAGCCGTGTCGATCCGGAATTTTTTGATCTTGTAATGCATGGTCCGGCGGCTGACGCCGAGCAGATCGGCCGCATCCTTGACTACCCAGGAACTGCGCTCCAGGGCGTTAAGGACCACCTGCTTTTCGCTTCCGGCCAGGGAGAGCAGGTTGCCCGGCAGGGGAGAATCCTCGTCAGTGTCCTCGAACTGCATGTCCTCCATGCGGATGATGTCGCCCGAGGACAGGATGACCGCCGCCTCCAGCATGTTGCGCAGCTCGCGCACATTGCCCGGCCAGGGGTAGTCGAGAATGGCTTCGTCCACCTCCGCGTCGAGGCGTGACAAGGGTTTGTCTTCGGCGAACAGCCGCAGAAAACGATCCGCCAGGATGGGGATATCCGCTTTGCGCTCGCGTAGGGGCGGCACCTGGATGGTGATGACCTTGAGGCGATAGTAGAGATCCTCGCGGAACTCGCCGCTGCGCACCAGCTCGGCCAGATCGGCGTTGGTCGCGGCGATGACGCGGCAGTTGACGGCGGTCTCGACGAGGTCGCCGACCCTGCGGATTTTCCGCTCCTGCAGAAAACGCAGCAGCCTGAGCTGCATCTCCGATGAAATGTTGCCGATTTCGTCAAGAAACAGGGTTCCGCCATGGGCTTCGGCCACAAGGCCCTTCTTGTCCTTGAAAGCGTTGGTGAACGAGCCCTTGGCGTGCCCGAACAGTTCACTTTCGAGCAGGGTGGACGGGGTGGAACCGCAGTCGACGATGACCAGCGGCCCCCGCGAACGCTGGCTCAGGCGATGCAGCAGTCCGGCGATCTTTTCCTTGCCTGTGCCGCTCTCGCCCAAAAGCAGGATCGTGGCCTCCGTCGGGGCCACCCGTTCGATGAGCTTGTAGAGGCGCTGCATGGACGGGCTCTTCCCGCCCCAGAGCTCCTCAGTCAAAAGATTGCCGCTGCGGGCCCAGGTACGGCCTGCGCTTGCGGCAAAAATCCTGGAGATTCCGCGCAACAGTTCCTGCCTGTCAACGGGCCGCACGAGATAATCAAAGGCTCCGTCCTTGATGGCCGCAACCGCGCGCGGCACCGTGCCGCTCCCGGTCAGCATGATGAACGGCAAACCTTGCCAGCGCCTTATGCACTCCCACAAAAGCTCCTGTCCGGACATGTCGGACAAGATCTCCTCGGCGAAGACCAGATCGACCAGGCCGTTCTCAAGCTTGAGCAGCGCTTCCTCGCCGTCGGAGGCGAGCATGACCGCGTGACCGTCGGATGCGAGCAGGTCGGCCAAGGCCCGCCGCTGAACCGGATCAGCATCGACGATCAGGACGTTTTTTTGCCCGTCGATCATGCGAACTCGTCCGCCCCTGCCGCAAGCCTCACGCGACAAGCCACTGAAAGCCCGATAATTTTCATAGGGTCGTTCTTCTCCATTTCGACAATGTATCTGAAAAT
>Ga0180017_100495_pt1 | contig 12986 bp, 13 predicted proteins | sample KR46_S_MetaG_FD_129674 | JGI IMG/M metagenome (GOLD analysis project Ga0180017, IMG submission 129674) | Groundwater microbial communities from the Olkiluoto Island deep subsurface site, Finland - KR46_S_MetaG | ecosystem: Environmental > Aquatic > Deep subsurface > Groundwater | place: Finland...
AGGGGAATACAAACGGCTCTTAACGTACTTTCCCTTATCTGTTTTAGAATCCACCCGGGCACCATATAGACGTTTTTTCTTCTTACCCTTCATCTTCAGCATTTTTTTTATATCAAACTCCTCACAGGTCTCTTCTAAAGGTTCTTCCTGAGGATTAGGTACAAAAGGTTTTTCCTTCTCAGGGCCCTCATTACCTGCTTTTGCTGTTTTATTACTGGTATCTGATATTTCATCTTCTTTACCACTCTCTGGAGAAGATGTTTCCTCCTGTGAATCATTACTTTCAGTTTCTTCATCAGGGGAATTAGAAGCACCACCAGGAGATTCTTCACCAGAGGCGTTAGAATCATCCCCCGGGCTTTGATCCTCACCATTAGAATCATCATCCTGGTCTTCATCTTTAGAATCATCACCACAGGAAGGGGAATCATCCTGATTCTGAGATTCCTCCTCTTTTTTTTCCTCTTCCTCTTTTTCTTTTTCCATATCTTTTCGGGCTTTATCCATCTGATTTTTTAATTGCTGGGGGCTTTGAGGGCCTGTAGTACTTCTTTCACCTAAAACCAGGGTTATGGCCTCTTCCACATCATTATAAGTTACCTCACTTCTCTGATGATAACTGGCTATGGCCTTGGAGGTTTTTAATATGGCGATATCCGACCGGTGGCCATCCACCCCGGCTTCTACACATACCCGGGCAATAAATTCCATAAGTTCAGGGGAGATGGTGACCCGGGGTAACAATGCACGGGCCTTAACTATCTTCTCCTGTAATTCCATCTGGGGGATTTCAAATGATTTTTTAAAGCCTTCTGGATCTTTTTCAAATTGCTCCCTCCGTTCCATAATGGCGATCCTGTCTTTTATATCCAGGATACTGTGTACCGTAAGGTGTAATCCTATACGGTCTGATAACTGGGGCCTTAAGTCACCTTCCGCCGGATTCATGGTCCCCACCAGTATGAATTTAGAGGGGTGGGATATGGAAATCCCTTCCCTTTCCACGTTATTTATTCCATAGGCCGCGGCATCCAAAAGCACATCCACCAGGTGGTCATCCAGGAGGTTGATTTCGTCAACATATAAGATGTTGCGGTTGGCCTCGGCCAGGATACCAGGTTCTAGTGCTTTAATACCTTCTTTTAAAGCTTTTTTAATATCCAGGGAACCCACCACCCGGTCTTCGGTAGAGCCCAGGGGCAGTTCCACTACTCTCATCTTTTTTTCTTCAATTTCCATATCCGGGGATTGACAGAACTGACACAGGGAGTCCCGGTCATGGGGGTTGCAATTAAAGGGACATCCTTTCACCACTTCCATGGAGGGTAATAGATCAGCCAGGGCCCGGACTGCGGTGGTTTTACCGGTACCACGGTCACCTTTAATTAATACTCCACCAATTCCTGGGTTTATAGCATTTAATAGGAGTGCTTTTTTTATATCCTCTTGTCCAACAATGGCTGTAAAGGGGAAAATCAGGTTTTTCAAGTGTCTCACCAATTTTTTTTGCAATGTGATTACCCTTACTTTAGTTTTAATTAAATTTTTTTATTATATTAAATCAGACTTTTCTATATTTTAGGGGTATTATTATTTGAATTTGATTAAACTTATAAATACATTTTTTTTTAATCTATAAAATCGATTTAAGGGTATAATTACTGTTAAATAAGGATGCTATTTATTTAATCGGGAAAAATAAATCATAACCAGTTATCTATATTATTTTTTAGTTTTTTATTTAATAAATATCTTGGGTATAGTCACCGGGTAGTATGAATCTGGCCCATATTTATGATAATTTGATTTAAGGTTATTTTAGTTCCTGAAAATACGGGATTATTATGAAAAAAGATAAATAAGAACAAAAACATAGCCTCCACTGGTGATAATATGTGTACAGTGGGCGGTCCCATGGCGGACATCAAGATGAAAAAACTGAAAACTAAACGATGTAAATGTTTAGACTGTGGCAATGAATTTAAAGGACTTGGAAAACGAATCATATGTCCCTCGTGTCAATCAGAGAACGTGGAGTGCTCAGAGTAGACTCTTCACAAATATTATTTTTAATAGGTGATACCGGCACGGTGGGAGTGGTGAAGTCGCTTCAAGACCAGAGTTTATTTATTGGTACCCCTGATGAGGACGAAGTGGTGATGTTTCTGGATGAAGATGATTTATTTGTAATCTCTGCTTTTGGAAAAGGACCAGAAGTGGAAAAAGGTATTAAATGCATGAGCTATCTACTGCGTGAAATGGCATCTCCCCTCATAGTGCTGGGGGAAAACCATCCTACTTCCCGGCGCCTGAAGATGGTGGTGGCTATAGGTAGCCAGGTACGACTGGACTGTAATATCATACCAGGAACCCACCCGGAACAGGACATATTATGCTCCTGTGAATCACTATCAGGAGTGCAGATTAATTCCACCCCTCAGGGAGTGGAAATTGAAGGCACCCTCCCGGTGAAACTGGAAAAGATTTAAGGTTAGCGATTAATATGGAACCCCTTACCAGCACCCGGATTGAACAAATGAAACTGGATAAAGATTTAAATGGCCTGGTGAGGGTACACAGGGAAATGATGAATTTTTAAAAAAAGAAGCTGCCCGGGCCATGGGCCAGGTGGGTACCACCGCATGCATTAAATAGTTAGAACAAGCCCTGAAGGATGAATACCCCAGTGTGAGGGCAGTGGCCCTGCAATCTATAGGTGCACTGGAATCCCGGGATGAATCTCCCCTCCAGGATGAGGCCCGAATTAAGGATAATATTATTAATCTACTGTATGATGAGAACTGGACAGTTAGATATGCTGCGGTAAAATCATTATCCCTCCTATATGGGGAGGAATCCCTGGAGGAGATAACACCATTTCTCATGGATGAAGACCCCCATGTAAAAGAAGTGGTATTCCAGGCCCTGGAGAGTTTCAGAAAATAAAAATAATTTTTCTTTAGAGTCAACTTTATATAAAAAAAGAGAGATAATAATAGTTATAATATTATTAAATTTATTCTATTTTTCATACTGATGGATTTTAATTATAAAAGATAAGATTATATTCTTTGAGTAGATTTTGCTATTATTAATTAAGCACAATATATTAAGGTACAATTACATGTTAATGAGTGAATTTTATCAAATATTTGGACAGATGGTATTCCTGGCAGGGGCTTCTTTAATTATCCTGCTTTTAGTTACCCTTATTTTAGGCAAGATCTTATTAAAACAAGATAGGCTGATATTTCCCCGACTTCTTTTATTCACCATAGACCTCTTCTATGGTCCTTTCAAGAAGTTCTCGGAAATGATAGGATTAGATGAGAAAATAGTGGATCATATTGGAGTGGAAGTCAGAAATAAAGTTAACCAGAACCGATTTGAAAAAATCAAACCCCAGGATAAACTATTGATATTACCCCATTGTCTGAGGAGCCTGGATTGTGAAGCCACCCTGGAATCATCAGGACTAGTATGCAACCACTGTAAAAAATGTGTAATTGGGTTACTAAAGGAAAAAGGAGAGGAAATGGGATATAAAGTATTTATCATCCCGGGATCTACTTTCCTTCAGAAAATTGCGGAAAAAAATAATTTTAAGGCAGTTTTAGGGGTGGCCTGTTACCAGGACCTCAATTTGTCCATGATGAAACTGGCCCGCTTCTCACCCCAGGGAGTGGTCCTATCCCGGGACGGGTGTATAAAAACCAGGGTAGACCCCAAAGCAGTACTGGAAAAAATGGGATATTACCAGGATAAATCAACTGAAGATAAATCTCTCTCTCCGGTAAGCTCCTGCAATACAGATAAACCAGATAAAAGGGCATATTAATTTTTTTTAATTGAATTTCGTTTAGAAAAATTTAAGGATTATTTTACCTGAGGAATTGTTTACCATGGAAGAAATCCCCATAACTGATAACCACATTCATGTAGACCCTATACAGGGGGAAGGACCCTTAAAAGTAGCCCAGAAATTCCATGCCTCAGGAGGCAGGGTCATGATCATTCCTAATAAACCCTCCTGGAGTTGTGGCAAACCATTTGATTATAAACATGCCATGGACCTGGTACTGGAATACGTGGATATAATCAACCAGAAAACACCGGTAAAGGCCTATGCCGTTTTAGGACTGCACCCGGCAGAACTATCCCGGCTTTTAGAGTCTGGTAAATCACCACAAGAAGCCGAAGCACTAATAAAAGAAGGCATGGAATATGCCCAGAAAAAAGTCCAGGAAGGTGAGGCAGTGGCCCTGGGTGAAATAGGCCGACCCCACTATGAAGTCTCCCTGGAAGAATGGGAACTACACAACCGGATCATGGTGCAGGTTATGGAACTGGCAAAGGAGGTAGATTGTCCGGTGCAACTACATACTGAATCCTCTCAGGAACCACAATTTAATGAATTCAGTCAGATGGCCGATAAAGCAGATCTTAAAAGACATAAACTGATTAAACACTTCTCCGGTCCCTATACTTCCCTGGAAGAAAACCATGGACTAACCCCCTCTCTAATTGCCACCCGGGAGGTGGTGGGTGAGGGTATAAAAAAAGGGAATACTTTTTTAATGGAAACTGATTATCTGGATGATATTACTCGTCCCGGGGCGGTTTTAGGGCCTAAAACGGTACCACGCCGGACCTTTGAATTTATTAAAAAAGGAATAATGAGTACGGAGGATGCCTTTATTATCCATAGGGATAATGTGAAAAGGGTTTATGGGATTGATAATGAACTTTAATCCTTTTACAAATTCTAAAAGAGGATATGCTTAATCCCAGCGAAAACGCACCCATACTGGAGCCCGGGGAGAACCATTTATCATTTCCTGGACTCTGATTTCAGCTAAAAGTGGCCGGGTACTAATTAATAATTCAGATTGCACCTCTTCTGGTAGCTCAATATCCAGAGGGGCCTGATTTTTTTTAAGGATATTGAGTATGATTTTACGGTCTCTATCACTAAAACCGGTTCCCACCTTACCCAGGAATTTCCCATCTTTTTTAAGGATTAAAGCACCAAAAGGAATACTACCTGTGCTACGGGTAGCACCCACCACATATACATCCAGAGTATCCTGTTTTTTTACTTTCAACCATTTCCTGGATCTTTTACCCGCCTCATAGCTGGAATTTGCTTTTTTTAGAACCGCGCCTTCAAAGCCCTCTTCCAGGTATTTTTTAAAATGATTTTTCCAATCTTTATCAGTGGTTTCCTGGAAAGGGACTATATCAATACCCTCCTTAAAATTAACAGCTTTTAATAGAATTCCCTTACGTTCTAGTAATGCTTTAGAGGTTAAATCTTCCCCATCCAGCTGTATAATATCAAACAAGTTATAGGTGGCGGGCATTTTTCGGGATAAAATACTGATTTTAAATTTATCCTCCACATTACGCTTTAATAATTGCCTGAAACCACCCTTCACAGTTAGTTCTCCGTCCAGAACCCAGTTATCACTTTTAATATTTCTTTTTAAGGCTTCTACAATCTCTGGAAACTTATAAGCAGCATTAACATGTCTACGGGTCCAGAGATCAATCTTATCTTTATTTCGCCGGGCAATTATTCTTTCTCCATCATATTTAGGTTCAATAAGCCAGGTACCCTGCAGGTGGAGTTTTTCTTTTACTAAAGTGGCCAGCATGGGTTCAATCATGGGCAATAATCTCCTAAAAAAAATATTATTTATTCATTCACAAAGTAGCCAGCATTCTTTCCAATTCAGCTTCAATAGAACGAGTTTCAGGTAATTTAATTTCTTCTGGGGGTATTTCCTCACCCATAGCCTTTTTTTCTATTAGTTCTTTTACCTGGGCGGTGTATTCCTCCTGGTAACTACCCCAATCAAAATCAAAACTCATCTTCTCTACCACCTGCACTCCTTTTTCCAGGAGGTCTTCAGGGACTTCGGCTTCGATGATTTCTATTTCCTCAGAGGATCGTACCTGTTCTTTGTAGAGGAGCTGTTTTAAGATAAAACCATTTTCTTGTGGTTGCAGCATTCCAATATATTCGTTACTGCGGGAAACCCATTTAACCACTGCCACTTTACCTGTTCTTTCCAGAGCTTTTTTAAGTAAAAGGAAACTTTGCCCCACTCCTCCTTTTTCAGGTGATTGGGTACCGATATAATAGGGTTTTCCCAGGCCCAGAAGTGGGATTTCATCCATTTTACAGAATCCCTGTATTTCCATTATTTTATTGGCAAAGGGCCTTAGGGATTCAATTTCCTCATCAGAGAACTTTAAACATTCACCGGCAATAAAAAAAGCTTTAGATATTTCATCTGCTTTTAATTCCTTCCCATCCTTTTCACATACCTTTTTATAGCGCACCCGGCCACAGTCTTTTTTATGCACCTGATGAAAACCAATGTGCAAGGGCCCGCTGGCAGAATAAGTACGGATGGGAATTAAAATACTTCCAAAAGTTAAATATCCAGACCAGATGGATCGCATTTAATTACACCTCTATAATATTATATTTTTATAGAGGTGATATATTTTCCCTCGGTGACTTAAAATAAAGTTTCAGTAATTAAGGTAAGAATAAAAAAATAATAATAAATATGAATGGAGTTTAGTTAACCTCCACCTATAACAAAACTAACCACCATAATGAATATCCCGATTACCACTATTTCAATACTGGTTTTAAAGAGGCTTTTCCGGGAAACCTTCCCTAGATATATCCCCAGAAATATCAAGGCCACAAAGCACATGATGAGGGTGACTATGGTGGCGGTGATCCGATCAGCAATTAACAGAACGGCGGTTACCGGTACAAATGATCCAATAAAACTGGAAAAACCATGGGTGAACATACTCATGTAGATGTGGCGTTTGGCCTGTTTATGGATAAGGGTATCGTCCAGCTGGCCTTCTTCCATAATCATCTTCTTTTCCAGTTCCCGCATGGAACGCATTTCCTCAGCCCGTTCCCCAATAAAAGAACCAAAGGCATTGGACATGGCTATGGCTATCCCTCCACTAAGACCAGTTAGGCCAATGAGGTAGTTAGGAATTTCTGCCCCACCTAAATCAGCCACACCGCTGGCTGTGAGGGTAACCCCCATAACAGCCAGGATCCCATCCAGACTTCCTAAAGCCACATAACGGCTCATATTAAAAAATTCTTCAAAAAATTCTTTTATATTCATTTTATTTAATACTCCATAATGAGTGGAGGTATTTAACCCCTTCCCAGGTCTTTATGTGCCCGGGCCAGATGTCCTGAAGCCAGAGCCCCTAAAAGTGACAATTCTCCGGCTAATACTGTGGCGGCTACAATCTCTGCAAATTTCTGCACTTTACCGGCACCATACGCATCCATTATCTCCAAACATTCCCGGGCGGTTTCCAGCCGGGTGCCCCCACCAAAGGTGGCCAGGGGCACATCAGGAAGGGTCACTGCAAAATATAAATCCCCATTTTTATCCTCAGCAGTGGTAATCCCCAGACTACCCTCCACCACATGAGCCGCATCTTGGCCAGTGGCCAAAAATAAGGCCCCGATCATATTAGCGTAATGGGCATTAAAACCCATACTACCGGATATAGCTGAACCTACAAGGTTTTTAGCAATATTAACCTCGGCAATGGCCTGGGGGGTGGTTTTTAGTTTTTGTTTCACCATCTCAGCCGGTACCACTATCTCTGCTATCAGGGTCTTACCCCGACCTTCTACCATATTTAAAGCAGAGGGTTTCTTATCCACACAGACATTCCCACTAAGTGCCACCACATGGGCTCCGGTCTGGTGATGTAGTAAATCCAGGGCTTTTTCAGTGGCAATGGTCACCATATTCATCCCCCTACTATCCCCGGTACTGTATACAAAACGGGGATAGAGATAAGAACCTACCACCAGTACAGGATCAATTTTTAATAGTTTTCCATGGCTGGTGGTGGTTTCTGCTGTTTCTTTTAGTTTCTGGAAATTATCTTCTATCCAGGTTTTTATTTCCAATGCTTTTATCACTGATTCGGCTTTAATCACCGGGGCTCTGGTCATTTTATCTGAGATGATGCGGGTGGTAACACCTCCCGCCCGGGTTATGAGGGAGCATCCCCGGTTAACTGAGGCCACCAGGGCCCCTTCAGAAGTGGCCAGAGGAACATAAAAATCTCCTTGGACATATTCACCCTTGACTTTCAGGGGACCGGCCACACCCACCGGGATCTGGATAGTTCCCACAGGATTTTCAATATTCTTTTTAACTGCTTCTTCCATATCCAGAGAATAATGGGCCACATTATCCAGGGATCCAGCAGATATAGTTTCTATATATTCCCTTCTAATATCCACACTCTCTTTTACATTGGAGGTGAATTTTTCTATCTCATGGAGCTTTATCTCTCCAGAGGATAGTTTTTTAATTATCTCGTTTTTATCTACCATGATTAAAACCTTATAGGGCGTATTTTGGAAATTATCTTTTATTATAATAAATTTCTTTCTAATAAAGGTTATGAGGAGGTGTTTATCTTGCATCTTCTGATTTATAGGATTTTATTTTTAGAGGGATGTTTGGTATCCTTATACCTGACTTAATATAATCAACCCCTCTTATCTAGAATTCTTTTATGGTTATTTACCCTATTTTAGAATTCTTTTATGATATTTACCATATCTGATGGTTTTTCCACTACATGGACCCCTACTTCTTCCAGTGCCTGGATTTTACTTGCTGCTGTTCCACTATCGCCCTCAATGATAGCCCCGGCGTGTCCCATCCTTTTACCTGGTGGGGCGGTGGTACCGGCGATGTAGGCAATAACTGGTTTAGAAATATTTTTTTCTATGTACTGGGCGGCTTTTTCTTCGGCATTACCTCCGATTTCCCCTATCATCACCATGGCCCTGGTGTCCGGGTCGTCTTCAAATTTCTGGAGTACAGTGGCAAATTCCAGTCCCACCACCGGGTCTCCTCCAATCCCCACACAGGTACTTTGACCCTTACCAGAACGACTTATCTGGTGGGCGAATTCATAGGTAAGGGTTCCACTACGGGATACAATACCAATATCTCCTGGCTGGAAGATATGGGCGGGCATGATACCCAGCTTACCCACACCGGGAGATATAATTCCCGGGGTATTAGGTCCTACTACCGTGGTGTCCATTCTTTGGGCATACTCCATAATCTGCATGGAGTCCTGCACCGGGATGTGTTCGGTGATAATGATAACGGTATCCAACTGACTTATGGCTTCAAAAGCAGCATCCTTGGCAAAGGGGGCCGGTACAAAGATGATGGAGGTATTAACATCCATAACTTCGGTTACTGCTTCTACAGAATCATAAACCGTTAATGGTCCAAATTTTTGACCACCCTTACCCGGGGTTACCCCGGCCACGATATTGGTGTGGTATTCCAGCATTTGCTCGGTATGGAAAGCTCCCTGCTTTCCGGTAATTCCCTGTACTAAACATTTGGTATTTTTATCCAGGATTATCATGATAAAACTCCTTAATTTTTTTTTTTTGAGTTTATGAAAAAAAATATTTTTTTTTAGTAGTTACTATATGGGCCGCTTATTTATTTAAGGATTAGGATGGCCAACAGGCTTCTATAATAAAAGGGATAAGCTGAATTTCCATATTAAATCAGGGTACTACAACCTTAAAATACGGGTCCTTTCTTCAAAGGGCACAGCCAGATCAATGATATTACCATTCATATAGGCGGTTACCGAGGTGATAACACTTCCTGGTATCACATGGGATGGTGCTCCTCTTTTTACCAGGTAAACATTTTTATTTCCCAGGGCAGCTCCCATCATGGCCCCGGCCACACTACCCACACTCTCCAGATCTTCTATGGTAGCAATAATTATTGGATCATCAGTTTTATCTGATACATAACCCACTCCCGGGATATGGTTAACCCCGGGAGTGATAGGGGCTGATACGTCGGTTACGCCTTTCATCCCCTGGGCAGCCAGGCGGGCGGAGTTAGCCACCTCTCCCACAAAGTCTTCCCCACCATAGGTGTCAAAGGCCATAATGATGGCATCCGGGCAACGGTCCTGACGTATATTAGCTTCGGCATAGGATATTCCCTCTCCGGCACCTTCCGGGGTGGATGATATTCCCTCCACATCCCCCAGATCCTCGGCATTATCTTTTAAAATTTGTACCATGGCCTGGTTAATGGTCTCTAAAAGTTCATCCGGGACAAAGGCACTTATAACCACATCATCACCGGTTATATTGGTTAAGGCTGCTTTATCAGCTCCTAAATCCACTAAATGGGAGATATTCTCTTCCAGGTTCTTTATAAGAGAGTTACTACAACTTGTGTCATTATTAGATATATCTGCACCAATAGAGGTTACTTTCATGGGATCACCTTTTTGATTAATTATATATAATTATTGGATAAAGTATCTCCTTTTTGGTTAAGTGGGTTTTTTAATTAATTTCTACTGGAATTTTTTTATATTTAAGGTAATTATGGTGACATTGACTGCGGTGGCTAATCCTGGTTGGAGTTTCAGTCACTGGACTGGAGACCAAACTGGAAACACCAATCCTCAAACCATTAATATGGACGCAGATAAATCAGTTACAGCGGTCTTTGTAGAAAATGCACCGGAAACTGGTATTTTCACCCGTTTAATGGTGCAGGATGCTGCCCGTCGAGTTAGAAACTTCATCACCAGTCGTGGTGTTTTACCTAACTGGGTGCGTATGGAGGATACTGCAGGTGTCACCCATTACGTGACCATGCCGGTATTTTTGGAGTTATCCACAGCCAGTTTGATATCTTCGGCTAATGAATTTAAGGCTATGGATGTTAAAACGGCCCCTAAACCTGTGGGTTCAACCATTGTTAACCGTAACCTCTTCAGGGCTGGTTACATGGATATGGCCTCTAGGGTGAATAGGTTCATCAGGAATAATGGTGTTGCACCTAATTTCGCCTGGAGTTCTCTGGGTAACATTCGTTTCCAGGCACTGGTGGATAGTTTTGCTCGTATTGTGGCTTTTAAGGCTGAACGAGGAGTACTACCAAATTATGTGGTGATAAACACCCGCCGGGTAAGATAAAAAAAAACAATAAATTTACCCCCTTTTTTTCTTTTTTTTAATTCAAAATAAGACTATATTAAAAAAATCCATTTAAATAAGGCTGGGCCTAAAAAATAATTAATCATTTTTTTTAAGGTTGGTGTGGATAAAAACTAATATACTAGTTTAAAGGATATACTAATACATTCATCATTATTTTCATTGTTTTTATTATAACCCTTCACTTAACTTTTAAATTAAATCTTTAATAAATAAATTATTTAGATTATTATTAACTTAAAAAGGTGTATTAATTTGGAAAATGATATCCAGATATGTGTCCCGGTATTTGAAAAGACCCCTCAAAGGGCAGTTCTCGCTGGTAAATCCTATCAAAAAAAGGGTGCAGATTTATTAGAACTCCGGATAGATGCTCTAGAAAACCCCACCCCTGAAATGATAGAGGAAATATTAGGGGAGCTGGAACTTCCGGTTATTGCCACCAACCGGGTGGAGTCTGAAGGAGGATATTTTAAGGGATCAGAAGAGGAACGTATAGAACTACTTTTAGTGGCCAGTTCCCAGGCCCACTACCTGGATATTGAACTTAAAACTACCCCGGAATTACGCCAAAAAGTGGTAAAATCAGCTCCAAAATCCATTATATCCTTCCATGACTTTAAAAGAACCCCGTCTATAGTTTCCCTACGGAAGATTGTGGAAGAAGAACTGAGTATAGGGGATATTGCCAAGTTCGCGGTTATGCCTCATAATATGGAGGATACTTTAAGGGTGCTTAAGATTATTCAGGAGTATCCTTCCACCCTGGGACTGGCCATGGGAGACTATGGTAAATATACCCGGGTGGTGGGGCCTTTATTTGGTGCACCCTTTACCTTTGCCTCAGGTAATAAGGCCACCGCCCCGGGGCAGATGGATATTAGCACCACCCGCATGATAATAGAGGAACTGATTTAAATAATCATATATTTATAAAAAATGATTAAAACTAGAATAGGTATTATTATCAAATATATTTAATATTATCAAAACACTTTTAATGGTGAAATCATGAGAAATAGTTCTAAAATCATTTTGGGTTTCATGGTACTGGCCCTGGCCCTGGTTGCGGCCTCTTCTATTGCTTTATCCTCAATAGAACCCACCCTTAATGTGAATATCCAGACTGATGGGTCATCCACCACCGTGCAATCCTATACTTTCTGGGGTATGGTACCACCTCAGATGGATGAGGAAATGGCCCGGTATGCAGCTGAAGCCATAAATAAACCATCCAGTACTCTGGAGAGCATAAAAGCAGGGGTTAAATCTATTGCTTTTAAATATAACTACACCCAGGTAGATGTCACCATCAAGTCCCAGTTTGGTGAAGACCAGCTACCCTTACCCGCGGTGGTAAAAGGAAATTCCATGGTCCCCACCCTGTATGACGGTCAAAGTATGACAGTACTTAAAACTGCAGATATTAAAGAAGGGGATATTGTGGTGGCCTTCCACCCCACCTATGACTTAATTGTAAAAAGGGTTAGTATCATTGAAGAAGACCGGGTCTATCTCATCAGTGATAACAAGGAAGTGGAAGTAACCTATACTGCTACTTCAGTTATAACCCGCACTCCTCTGAATACCTGGGTGCCCCGGGGAGATATCATTGGAGTGGTTAAGTCCTACTAAGGGTGTTAATTAACTACTTTTTAAAAATATTTTTAATTTTAATTTTCAGTGTCAGGGCGTTTTTAGCAATCAATTTATTTTTAATGGGGCATAACGCCTAATTCGCTGATATATCATATCCTGCAGGTACTCAAATTAGAATATTTAATATAATATAATGCCCATAAAAATAAGAAAGAATAAGTTTTTCCTGCTTTAAACATAAATTCCAGAGGCTTCCGGATGAGGGATAAGATAAAAAATATCATACAGCAGTTTTTAC
>Ga0180017_100496_pt1 | contig 12960 bp, 19 predicted proteins | sample KR46_S_MetaG_FD_129674 | JGI IMG/M metagenome (GOLD analysis project Ga0180017, IMG submission 129674) | Groundwater microbial communities from the Olkiluoto Island deep subsurface site, Finland - KR46_S_MetaG | ecosystem: Environmental > Aquatic > Deep subsurface > Groundwater | place: Finland...
CTGCAAGCCCGCCTGGAGCAACTTCAGCTCCTGCAGCGTCAGACCTCCGCCCCTCAACAGTAAGACCAACCTAGCGGGTGGCCCCTTCGGGGGCCGCCCATCAGGAGATAAATATGCCTCTTTCGTACCAAGAGTACGCTGGGGATGGCCTCACCACGCAGTATGCCTTCACGTTCCCTTACATCAAGCAGGCCTACGTCCATGCGTATGTCTACGACCCGACCCTGAAAAGCAGACCGGAGGCAACGGACGAGGTGACCTTCAGCTGGGTGAACGCCTCCACCATCGAGCTTGCTTCCCCGGCTGCCGTCGGTAAGACCATCCGCATCACCCGAGAGACCGAGCGCACCAACCTGGTGAACTTTGAGGGTGGCAGCACCCTGACCGAGGCGGACCTAGACAAGAACGCCACCCAGCTGATCCACATCGCCCAGGAAGCCGACGACGCGGTTACCGACCAGGTATCTGACGCCGAGGCGGCGAGAGATGCGTCCATAGCCGCCCAGGCAGCTGCGGAGATGGCGCAGTCCGCCGCAGAGACCGCCGAGACCAACGCGGAAGCCGCGCAGACCGGAGCCGAGGCCGCCGAGGCTAAGGCCGAGGACTGGGCCAACGAGGCGGAAGACGTAGAGGTCGAGACCGGCCTGTACTCCGCCAAGCACTACGCCGCCAAGGCCGATGCGTGGGCAAACGAGGCCGAGGATGTCGAGATCGAGACCGGCAAATACTCTGCCTACCACCACAGGTCCAAGGCCGAGGACGCCCAGGCGGCCGCTGAGGCTGCCCTGGCCAGCGCCCATCTGCCCATCATCCAGGCCGGGGACGCGGACAAGGCCCTTATCGTCAAGGATGACGAGTCAGGTTATGAGCTTGGCCTGGCTCTCCCCACCATCAACGCCGGGGACGCCGGTAAACACCTGGCGGTCAACTCCGGCGAGACCGGCCCCGAGTGGGTCGATCCCCCGTCTCCCATCAACGTCCGCACGGCTGTTCTCCTGGGCGCGGTCCAGGTAGACAGCGACGCCTTCATCATCCCCTGCGGCATCGCCGGGACCATCGTGAAGGTCGGTGCCCGCCTGCGCGGCGGAACCAGCTGCGCCGTGGCCTTCAAGCTGAACGGATCGACCTCCATCGGGAGCGTCACCGCGACCACGACCGGCGCGGAAAGCACCGTCAGTCAGGCCTGCGCCGCGCTTGATTACGTCCAACTGGATACCGGCACCCTGTCCGGCAGCCCGACGGACCTCACCGTTTACCTCTGGATTCAGCCCAGCTAGGAGGACGCACCTTGGCTACTGGAGTGAAGATCAAAGTTAAGTATAAGGGCAAGTCCGAGACCGGCCCCGTGGTGACGGTCGAGTACACGCCGGTCACCGGACCGAATGCCGGGAAGACGATGGAATACACCAAGGCCTACCGGCCGGGTGCTGATGCCCGCGAAATCCTGGCGACTGCCAGGCAGGGCATCGAAAGCATCCTGACCGCCGAGGCTGCCCCTGAACCCGACCTGACCCCCTACCTCGACAAAGAAATGGACCTCGCCGAGCTTCCTGCTGTGGAGGTCCAAGCCCTATAGGAGACATCCATGACCACCTACTCTGGAGACCAGGCCGGGGCTAACCTTACTCTGGCCAACGGTGATGTGCTGTCCGGCGACATCACCAACGTCGGTTTCTTCTACGTTCCAGTCGGTGTCACCGTCTCCGTCCCGACCTTCAGCGGCTCCACCGGAGGTAAGAGCCGCGTCTTCTGCAAGTACGCCCTGATCGGAGGCACGGTTGATGCCAGGGAGAAGGGGTATGGCGGGGGCGGTGCCGGTGGTGGCGGAGCTTCGGCTCACACCGGGTCGGTAGATAACCAGTTCCCAGGCGGCGCTGGCGGCTCCGGCGAGAAAGGTGGCTCCAACGGTTCGGCCGGTGGAAACGTCATCGGCGGAGTTGACTACGGACGTCCTGGCGGCAACGGAGGCAACGGCGGCGGCCCCTACGGTGGCCCTGCCGGTGGCGGCGGAAGCGGCGGCACTCGTTGCGCCACGCACGGAGGCGACGGCGGCAACGGAGGCAAGGGCGGCTACAAAAGCTCCCAGGCCAACGGCGACAGCTCGACCGACGAAGATGTCGATCTTGGCGGCGGCGGCGGCGGGGGCGGCGGCGGCGGCGGAGCTGGCATGTGGTGTGGATCCGGCCAATGGGGCAACGGCGGCGCTGGCGGAGGTGCTGGCGCTGAGGGCGGCGGCGCGTTCGCGGTGTTCGCTCAGTTCAGTCTCGTTGTGACCGGCAGCATCCTCACCAGCGGCGGCGCTACCGGCGGCAACGGCTCCATCCCTCCCGGCACCCCCAACGGCAGCGGCGCGGCCGGTGGTTCCGCAACCAGCGCAGGCTCCCGAGCTGGCGCGGCAGGCACCACCTGCGGCGACGGCTGGTACTCCGGCGACGGAGGCGACGGCGGTGTCGGCGCGGGCGGCGGTGTCCTCCTGGTGTGCCCCGGCCCGTGGGGCATCATCGTGTCCGGCACCATCGACACTCGCGGCGGCAACAGCGATACGAGTAACTTTGGCTCCCTCAAAATCTTCGGCGTAGACGGTAAGGTGGACCTCACCGGAGCCACCATCTACGCGGGCTGGAACAGCTCGTATGGAACCCCCTACAACCCGAAGAACAAGCAGTTCAAGCAAGCCTGCTGCTAGAGGAAGCACAGCATGGAACCAACCATCGTCAAACTCGTATTCGTGATGCTGGGGCTGATCCTCTCCATCCTCAGTTCGATCACCCTCTACCTGGTACGCAAGACCGCAACCAACACCGACCGACGCCTGAGCGCCATCGAGAAGACCCAAGGAGAACACATCAGGACGCTGCAGGCTCTCACCGAGCGCCTTCTCAAGGACTATCCCGACAAGGAAGACTGCGACAAGCGGCACTTCGGGTGCGACCGTCTCCTGGGAGACCATGAAACCCGCATCCGTGTCCTGGAGCATCAGGCGCACGTTCACGGCGAAGCACAACCCGCCACCTAAGGAGTCCAGCCTATGGCCAAGCAAGCCACCGAAGACCAGCTGGGTGAACTCCATGCGGCCCTGGCCCGCGTTCTGAAATCTCGAATCGAGAATGGAGACGCCACGGCGGCCGACCTGAACTGCGCCCGGCAGTTCCTCAAGGACAACGGCATCGAAGCCATCCCCGGCGAGAACAAGAGCCTGGATGAGCTGACCAAGGCTGTCCGCGAGTTCAACCCGGACGAAATCCACAAACCCCACTGACACAAGGAAAACCCATGATCGAAGTACCGGGGCTGCCGCCCCTACCGGACGAGTTCGGCGATTTTCGCCGTGCCCTGTACCTGATCTGGCGTCACCTGAATCTCCCCCCGCCCACCCGCGTCCAGCTCGATATTGCCCACTTCCTCCAACACGGCCCGAGACGGAAGATCATCCAAGCCTTCCGTGGAGTGGGCAAGAGCTGGATCACTTCCGCCTACGTTGACTGGCTGCTCCGGCTGAACCCTCAGCTGAACATCCTGGTGGTGTCCGCCTCCAAGGAACGCGCCGACAACTTCTCCACCTTTACCCTCCAGCTGCTCTACGGCATGGACGTTTTCCAGTGCCTGATCCCCAGATCGAACCAGCGAGAGTCCAAAGTGGCCTTCGACGTTGCTCCGGCCGAGGCTGACCACGCCCCCTCCGTGAAGTCCGTGGGTATCTTCGGACAGATGACCGGCTCCCGCGCCGACATCATCATCGCCGACGACATCGAGGTGGCCAACAACTCTGAGACTCAGCTGAAGCGAGACAAGCTCTCCGAGGCGGTCAAGGAGTTCGACGCCATCCTCAAGCCCGGCGGGATGATCACCTACCTGGGCACCCCTCAGACCGAAGAGACCGTCTACAGCGTCCTGCCGGAGCGCGGCTACACCAAGCGGGTGTGGCCCGCCAGGTATCCCACCGGCAAGGAGCTGGAAGTATATGGGGCGGACCTGGCTCCCATGCTGCGGGAAGACCTGGAGTATGGCCACGCCAAGGAAGCCGAGCCTACCGATGCCATGCGCTTCAACGAGGAAGACCTCCAGGAGCGCGAGGCGTCCTACGGGCGCTCCGGCTTCGCCCTGCAGTACATGCTCAACACCGCCCTGTCCGACCAGGACCGCTACCCGCTCAAGCTGCGCGACCTCATCGTGTACCCCCTGAGTGGTGAGATGGCCCCTGAGAAGCTGGTCTGGGCGGCTGACCACCGTACCATCCTGGAAGACCTACCCAACGTGGGCATGAAGGGCGACCGCCTGTACGGCCCTGGGTTCATCGCAGACAAGTACGCCCCCTACACCGGCTGCATCCTAGCCATCGACCCCTCCGGCCGGGGCAAGGACGAGACCACCTACGCGGTCATCAAGATGCTCCACGGCTACCTGTTCCTGATGGAGGCCGGGGGCTTCCAGGACGGCTACGACGACAAAGTCCTCCAGAACCTCTGTCACATCGCCAAGAAGCATGAGGCCAAGAGGATCATCATCGAGTCCAACTTCGGTGACGGCATGTTCACCAGGCTCCTCCAGCCTCACCTGCAGCGTATCTACCCCTGCACCTGCGAGGAAGTCCGGCACAGCATCCAGAAGGAGCGCCGGATCATCGACACCCTGGAGCCGGTGATGAACCAGCACAAGCTGGTGGTCAACCGCCAGGTGATCCTGGACGACTATGAGTCGGTAAAGCACCTTCCGCCCGAGCAGGCTGTCCGGCGCAGGTTGTTCTACCAGATGACCCGCCTGACCTCCGAGCGAGGCTCCCTGGCCCACGACGACCGCATCGACGTGCTGGCCATCGGGGTTGCCTACTGGGTCGAGCAGATGGGCCAGGACGCTGACAAGAGGATCAGTCAGCGCCGTGAGCAGGAGCTGATGGAGGAGCTGAAGGTCTTCACCGGAGAGTCCGCCCTCAGCCCCGACCTGCTCATTATGAAGAACATGCCCATCCCCACCGACCGCGACGGGAACCCCTACTTCAAGAAGACCGGCCGCCTGCCCCGTGGATTGAGCGGAAGCGGCTGGCTCACCCGGTCCTAAGCACGAAAACCCACCGGAGGCTTACGGAGGCGCTCACCACGGCCTTCAAACATTCCTCCCGGTGTGATGACACTCCCGGCCCAGAGATCGTCGATCCTGGGGCAAATCAGAAAGGATCACCATGTCCGCATTCAACAAAACCAACGTGGTCTACCTCCAGGCCCTGGCTGTGTCCGACTGGGCCGCCGCCACCGCTTACACCGCCGGTAACCTCGTCAAGCCTACCGCCGAGAACGGCTACTTCTACGAGTGTACGACCGGAGGCACCAGCCACGCCACGACCGAGCCGACCTGGCCCACCGTTCCCGGCCAGACCGTCACCGACGGAACCGCTGTGTGGACCTGCCGGGCGGTCAAGACCAGCGCCGTGGCCGTGAGTCGTCAGCGAGACGGCGGGCTGATGTTCCACGACGTGGAGGCCGGGGGCAACAAGCAGTTCCTGCGCGACCCCGTGGCCAGCAAGCTCTTTGACGTTCTGAACCAGCTGGCTTAGCCATGACCCTGGTAGTACCTAAGCCTGAGGCAAAGCGGGACTACCAGGCCGGTCAAATCTTCTTCAGCTACATCCACGGGAGCGCCTTCTCGCATGGCATCGGTCTGGTGTCCGGCGGGGAGGCGTTCCTTAAGGATGAGCTGGTCCCGAGCCACACCGGCATCGTCCTGTACGACGGCATGTGCATCGAGGCCATCTCCAGCGGAATGACCATTACCCCGCTATCGAAATACTTCGACGACCGCCACGCCATGATCTGGTTCAAGCATCCCCGAATGCTGGACCCCCGTGGCCTCCTGTGGATCGTCGAGGAGGCGAAGAAGATGGAGGGCATCCCCTACGACTGGCTGGGTCTGGGCGGATTCCCTCTGACCGATCCTGAGGACCGGGGCGAGAACGACAACTTCTTCCAGGACGACGACCGCCTGTTCTGCTCCGAGGCTGTTGCCACCCTGCTCAAGAACTGCCCCTACACCCCTCCAACTTCGAAGAGGCGCTTCCTTAAGAAGCACCCCAGCTGGTGGACTCCCCACGACCTTAACAGTGAAGGAATCCTATGGGCATCCTGAAAAGACTTTCCCTGGGCCTGCTGATCATCACCCTGTGCCTGTCCGTGGGCTGTGCCGTGGCCATGAGCAAGAAGCAGCGCCTGGCCGTAGACCCCGTGACCAAGAAGGTGCTGTACGACAAGGATGGCAAGCCCATCATCCTCACCGACGAGATCAGCGCCGAGGACAGCTGGCACAACGCCCAGGTCGAGAACCAGAAGGCCGCCAAGCCTATCGCCGGACTGTTCGCCCCGGATAACGCACCGCTCACCCTACCGGCCGGTGCCAAGTTCGTGGTCTATGGCGAGAACGGCAAGCCCAAGGCTCTCCGGCAGTACAAGCACAAGGAGACCCAGGTTATCGAGGCCACCGGCAACGCACTACTGAAGGTTGGCCCGCACGTCGTTACCGGCATGGCCGTGAAGGGCGCGATGGATGTCGCTGGCTCTCAGAAGGGCGACACCTACAACGGCTCCTTCAACGACAACAAGGGCAACCAGGCGGCCCGAGGCGTTACTACCGGCGCGGTCAACGAGATCAACGCCACCGCCGAGGGAGCCAGCGGCTCTGTGAACTCCAACCCCGCCAAGCATGACACCAGCACCGCGCCTGCTGATGGCGATAACACCTTGAGTTTCTTCTAGAAATCCCTCACGGAACACCCCCAACTGCTCCCCCCAGGAAGGCAGGCAGGATAACTGGCTGATTCCATTGGGAGAATAATTAAGTTGCCCTTATGGTGGGAGCAGGAGGGGGAGATCACCTGTGAGAGATACCTAAGGTTATTCCTAAGGGTGTCCCTCAGGTGTTCCTAAAGAGACCTCCTGGGGTGCCTCAGGGGTAGCTTGGGTGGTGGGAGGTTTGTGAGGAAGGCTGTGCTGTGGGATGAACCACCTCATCATAGTCTCCCTACCTCCCATCCCTCAGGCTGCTCCTGGGGTGCCTTCTTCAGGTGAGCAGGGGGAGATGCCCCAGGAAAGTTTTGGGGCAAATTTCTGAGCGCCTTACCAACTCGTTCGTAGCCGCCGGACCCCCGGTGGGGTCGCCTTTGGGGTCTGGTGGTGGGCCTCATTCAATTCTTTTTCCTAGATTCAAGGGTCATCCTGCATCATATCCCGCAACAAGGCCCGGTAACTACCTGATTATACGTCGCGGCCTGGGGATATTCTGTCCCATGGTGGCGGCCAAGGGCCATTCAAAGGCCAGGGCGGGGGCAGGGGGCGGCCTTGCCTCTGATAGTCTGCGCCTGTGTTCACTCCTACCAGTATTGTGTATTTCGTCCTTGATTCAGGACTGACGCCCACAGCTAACACACTGGCTAACCTTTAGATATGCTTCGGAATATCATTTTTTTGTGTTTTTTTGATAATCCCGCTTGACAGATCATCCCGCGTTTGATACAAATACACTCACAATTTGCACGACGGACGACACAACCACGCAACCCCAAGAGCAAAGGACACTACATAGGCCCCACGAATCAGGCCCGGTAGGGCGAGAGGGGCAAGGCGCGGATAGGGCCGGGTAAACGGATAAACCGCATGGCGAAAGTCATCCCGACCACCGAATGGCGCAGGTAACCAGCCCCGGCGCAAAATAGCGAAACTGTTTAACTTTTAGACCTGGGCATCCGTCGTCAATGCTCAAGGCCAAGCGTTAAACATCAAACGATAAACAATTAAGGCCCGGCGGGCCAACTCACCACAAGCAACCCGCCGGGCCAGCCAAACACACCCACAAGCAATATGGAGAGTTTGACATGGCTAATAATAGCAAGGGTTTTGTCCTGTATCAAGGTGCCTCTGAGCTTGACGGCGCTCCCGTCGTCCTGATTGCTACCCTCAAGAGCAACAACCGCAAGACCGGAAACATGGTTCAAACCTGGATACTTAGGTCCGATATGCCGCCGGTCGAAGCGGTCAAGAATGGCTGCGATGCCAGCATTTGCGGTGACTGCCCGTTGCGCGGTGAAAATGGCCAGGGTCGAGCCTGCTATGTGAACGTCGGCCAGGCTCCAGGTGCTGTTTACCGAGCATACAAGGCCGGAAAGTACAACGATAACCCCACCTTGAACGAAATAAAGGGGGCGCTAGAAGGCCGGATGCTTCGCATTGGGGCTTATGGCGACCCTGCGGCGGTCCCTGCGGCTATCTGGCGAGACCTGACCAAGTGGGCCGACGGTCACACCGGCTACACCCACCAATGGCGCAAGGCGGCGGACCTGTGCGGGATTGTCCAGGCGTCGTGTGATAGCAAGGCCGATGCGGAACAGGCCGAGGCCACGGGCTGGCAGTATTTCAGGGTAACCCGCGACGCCTCCGACAAGCGCCCCGGCGAGCTTCACTGCCCGGCTGACAGGTTGGACAAGGTGACCTGTGAGCGGTGCGGCCTCTGTAATGGCAACCGCCACAACGTGATTATTCCGGCGCATGGCTCCGGCGCGAAGCACCACAAGGGTTAAAACAGGGGGAGGATTGAACCATGAAAAAGTGCCTAGATTGCTGGATGGCTGGCCCACATAAGTAAGCACCGCCATTGACTGAAAGCAAGGGGCTGGCCGCATGGTCAGCCCTTTGCGTTGAGCCAATAGCGAAACACCCACAAGCAAAATGGAGGACTGAAAATGACCGGTATCAAAAGAGAGCATATCCTGTATCGCTCCGTGTTCAACGTGTACCTGAACGGCTGCCGAGTAGCCCGTGCGTCGCGCCTGTCGGACCTTCCCGGCTGGGCCAAGGGCCTGCCGCTGCTGGGAGGTGTCGCGTGACTGATCTTCAAGTTATCTGGCGAGAGGTTGGGGACGGTGTGGCCCGTGTCCAGCGGCGCGGGAGGGATTGGTCAGTGTGCGTCGAAGACTGCGCGGGAGAGTGCGTGGTTATCGACTGCCGCAGCCAAGACGATGCCCTGGCCCTGTACTACGCAATCGCTGCCCATTCTGATGGCATCTGGTGAGGAAGGGTTGAGGAATGATCGTATGCAGAAACTGCGGAGGTCCGAAGTTCTATGAATTTGTCTACCCCGCCGAAGTCGTCGTCATAGTCAACTGTTCCGAGTGTGTGGGTGGTCAACACGAACAACTCAGAGACTACCTGAACGGCGAACTGGAGGACTAAGCATGAACCTGAACATGGACTTTCCAAACGACTTCTACCACCGCGAAGTGGTGAGCAACATGCTGCCCCTGATCAAGGCCGGGGGCTTCGACGCCGTCCACCGGCTGGTTGAGGACGGCTCCAAGGTGCGCCTGGCCGTTTTAATCCCGGCGGGCCGCTTGGCCTACTTCTATGCCCTGCTGGAGATCGTGGGGGGGAAACCCTCAAGCTTCAAGGCATCATCAAACCAGCCCAGGAGGATGCGGCATGAGCCTGGACAAAGCAATCAAGCACGGCAAGGAGCGCCGCAAGCCCTACCGGCGGTCTGCCGCTGACGAACAACTGGAGGCATGGCGCAAGGGAGAACTGGAGGAAGACGAATGACCGCCAAGCATGGAGAACCGGCATCCCCGGTTGACGAACTGTCCATGGCCCTGGTGTACGTGACCATGATTCGCATGGAACACTCCGCCGTGGGCCGGGACCGGCTGTTGAAGCGCCTCAGGGGTCGCCTGGAGCGCCTGCGGGGCGAACTAAAAAGAAAAAAATAGTTGTCTCGCTTTATTGATAATCTCGCAGGCAGGACTTATAATCATGGGGGGATGTACTCACCGCACCGGCCGCACCCATCGCGGCTCAGGAGGGAACCATGTCCGAGAGATCACCCTGCCCAAAGCAGTCTCGCATTAAATAGGGAGAGAGTATGATTACTAAGTTGTCCGAGTGTCTCAGTGACTTGCTCGATGTGTCCGCCACTTTTCCGATGGCTTATGCTTTGGTGTTCTTGGAGATAGCCGAGGACGAAGGCTTAGTACAGTCGGAGCTGATCGACAGATGCAAAAGTACACGGACAGCAGTATCTCGCGCAGTTACCGCTTTGGGAGAGTGGGAGCGCAAAGGGGTGCCCGGTTTGAAGGACAGGCCGGGCATGGGACTTGTTCAGTCTGAGATCGACCCTGGCGACCGTAGAATGCGCCGCCTATGGTTGACTCCGAAAGGCAAGCGACTAATTAAGCATCTGGAGACACGCCTGGCTGGGTAAGGAAGGAAGCGGGTGGTGGCTTATGATCAGAAGCCAGAAAAACCCAGCCAGGCATACAAGGAGTCAAGATGATATTGAACTGTGGTCGTAACCGTTGGTTCTTGGAGATCAATACCGAGACGCCGTACCTGCCCCGGTTGTGTGTCGAGAGGCACACCACGCGAATCAACCAAGCCTCTGAACTTGAAATCACGGCCGGGCCAGCCACCTTGCTCATCATCACCACCCGGCAGCCCGACACTGAGCGCAAGATTCGTCCGCTGACCAGATTCAAAAAACTGCTTCGGCGGCAAAGGAGGGAAGTGTATGGAGCAAGAACTGCGCGGAATTAGGAAGCGTGGGGACTCTTACTTGGTGGACATCACTGTCCGTGGGAAGCGGAGAACTGCTACCTGTGGGAATGTGGATGAAGCTATTGCCAAACGTGCCGAGCTTCGTTCTATCTTGGAGGGCAGGGTTCCCGAAAGAGCCGTCGCCCAGCCCACTAAAGTCTGGACCCTGGCCCAGGCCCTGGAGGAGGCCCAAGCGACGCCTCCCCAGCCTGGCCGCCGGGGCGGCTGGAAGGGGCAAGACAACATCCGCAAGACGGTCCAGAATGCCGAGTACGCCCTGAGGTTCTTCGGTGAGGACCGGCGGCTGAACGAGATCACCCACGAAGACCTTGAGCAGTTCGCCCGGCACCTGGAGAAGCACCACGGCAACGCTGGCGGGACCGTCAACCGGAAGCTGGCGGCCCTGTCCAAGATGATGCGCCTGGCCATCGAGCGCGGCCACCTGGACGCCATGCCTCTGTTCCCCAGGCGGAAGGAGGGGGCTGGCCGGGTGAAGTACCTGAGCTATGAGCAGGAGGCCGAGCTGCTGGGCTACTTCGAGCATGTGGGCCGGGATTACATGGTGGACCTGGTGACCGTGCTGATCGACACCGGCTTGCGTGTCTCTGACGCCCTGGCCCTGACCGGCGAGGACATTCACCCTGAGACCGGCGAGATCGTCTGCTGGGTGAGCAAGTCGAAGCGCAACCACGCCATCCCCATGTCTGACCGGGTGAAGGACATCTTGGTCCGCCGGGCCAAGAAGGCGAGTGGGGAGCGGCTGTTCCCCTACAAGTACGATCACGTCAAGGATATGTGGAACCACGCCAGGGTCCACCTGGGCTACGCCGAGAAGCCCTGGTACGTCATCCACATCTTGCGACACACCTGTGCCAGCCGCCTGGTCCAAGGAGGTGCCCCGCTGAACCTGGTCAAGGAGTGGATGGCTCACTCCGACATCAGCGTGACCCAGCGGTACGCCCACCTGGCCCCGCGCCAGCTTCACCAGGCCCTGACCATCCTGAACCGGCAGCCGGAGGATGCCGAGGACAAGCCGAGACACCTGAGAGCAGTCAATTAGCTTGTTGGTAGTTTCTCAGTTTGAATTTTTAAAGTGAAAATAATACATGTGTATAGAGTATGCATATGGAGCTATTTTTCAATAGGTAGCCTAACAAGCAATAAAACGCTTGGCGTAAGGGGCAAGACTGTAGTATGAATTTAACAAGAGAGCGGGTGAGGGGATTCGAACCCCCTGGGCCATGGATGGAAAGCCCGACCCAATACCAAATCACCCGCTTAAGAGGTGCCCCCGCCTGGATTCGAACCAGGATTTTAGCGTCCGCAAAGCGCCAGTCTTATCCCTTAGACTACGGGGGCCAGTTGAAGAGGCAACGCCGTTGCAGCGGCGGGGCCTCTTCTATTTCGTACAGCAGTCATATTGACCCACAAGATATGGTGTAGTCAACCCTCAATCTGGTGGCGTTACAAAAAATCAGTAATGGTTACTAGCGACTAACAAATTGATACCCGCCAAGTATATGTGGTACTCTTAAACTGTCCCTGAGAGCCGAGGTTCAAAGGGAAAGGAGAACCATGCCTAAAGGGCCAAAAGGTGAAAGCCGCCCGGCTGATGTGATCGGGTGCGCTATCGCTGTTGCCAAAATTGCCACGGGCGAGATTGACGAAATTCTACCGGAGAAGTCCGGGCGGGTGAAGTCTGGTAAGGCCGGGGGTAAGGCCAGGGCTAAAAAGCTCAGCGCGGAGCAGCGACGAAAAATCGCTGCCAACGCAGCAAACGCAAGGTGGGGGAAAAAGGATGGGGCGAGATAACTTGGTTTTTGAGTCAATAGGAAACGAGGTCCACCAAACCCTTGAGACCCGCAAACACTTATACAAAAGAATACAAAAAGCTCTTGGCAAGCCGGTTATTTGCTATTTTACTAGCTTTGACTATCCGGTAATGATAGAGGATAGAGACGCGGATTTTATTGAGGGCATTCTTCGCGTTAGCGACTTGGATAAAGGGCTTGCGCTAATTTGTAGTTCCCCCGGAGGTCTTAGCTTAACAGCAGAGAGAATAATTAACATTTGTAGGGCTTATAGTGGGACCGGAACGTACGATGTGATCGTGCCGAGCAAAGCCAAATCGGCTGCAACTGTTATTTGTTTTGGTGCTGAAAAAATAATTATGAGCAAGACTTCGGAACTTGGCCCCATTGACCCACAGATTGTGTTGGATACAAGTATTGGTACAAGAATGTCTTCTTTGCATAACATTGTAAACAGCTACGAACGCTTGTTTGATGAGGCCACTACCTGTCAAGATATAAATTTACCACCGTATCTTCAGCAGCTGGAGCGATATGACTCTAGGGACATTGAAGACTTTATTCAAGCAATAGAACTATCTGAAGAC